>OGXN01000139.1_pt1 | contig 98271 bp, 71 predicted proteins | sample 1576281 | NCBI WGS metagenome assembly OGXN01 (sample SAMEA3541494, study PRJEB24748) | human gut metagenome | biome: human gut; feature: human-associated habitat; material: faeces | place: China | collected 2012
TTGGCACCTCGATGTCGGCTCATCACATCCTGGGGCTGAAGTAGGTCCCAAGGGTTCGGCTGTTCGCCGATTAAAGTGGTACGTGAGCTGGGTTCAGAACGTCGTGAGACAGTTCGGTCCCTATCCATCGCGGGCGCAAGAAACTTGAAGGGGGCTGCTCCTAGTACGAGAGGACCGGAGTGGACGAACCGCTGGTGTACCAATTATCCTGCCAAGGGTACAGTTGGGTAGCTACGTTCGGGACGGATAAACGCTGAAAGCATCTAAGCGTGAAACCAGCCTTGAGATGAGGTTTCTCATAACAAAAGTTAGTAAGATCCCATGTAGACGACATGGTTGATAGGCCAGGTGTGGAAGAGCCGTGAGGTTTGGAGCTGACTGGTACTAATAGATCGAGGGCTTTACTTAATAAAGTCCGTTAGTGAAAACTAACAGAACAAACTGAAAGCAACTTACTTGAAACAAAGAATTGCTAATGTGCAACAAACAATTAAAACATCTACACTTCTATGTGGTTTTCAGAGTACAAGCTCTGACGAATTCAGTGGCGATAGCTACGAGGCTCCACCTGTTCCCATCTCGAACACAGTAGTTAAGCTCGTAAACGCCGAAAGTACTTGGCTGGAAGCGGCCTGGGAGGATAGGAAGTCGCTGATTGACTAAAAGAAAAAGGTCATACCAAATGGTATGGCCTTTTTCTTTTATATATATGATACTTCGTATTGCACCAAGCTAGCTTCCAGCCAACATGGCAAAAGTATCTCTATGGACTAGGCACAATAGAAGCGGCGTGGTAAGCAGGGCACATGATTTAAAGGAGTGCAACGACGCTTAAATCATAGTGCATCGCTTAGTTCGGGACGTACGATTCTTCGAAGAAGAATAGACAGCATCCGAACAGGACGTATTTAAAATATACTAAGGCGCGGTAGCGACGAATAAATTAGAGTGAATCGCGTAGTTCGGGGCGTACGATTCTTCGGAGAAGAATAGCCAGCATCCGAACAGGAAGTCGCAAAGTAACCACCTACTTGCCGATTCCGGGCAAGGAAGTAGGCTTATCTCTATGTTCTAGGAACAATAGAAGCGGCGTTGGGATAAATAGTGAGGCTCATTTGAAGGAGCGATAGCGACAAATAAGAAAGTTTTCTAGTTTATTATGTGAATTTTTCTCTATTTAAAAAGCTTATATAGCGGTGATAAATAAAAAAGCCAGGCTTCAAATATTATGAAGCTTGGCTTTTTATTATTATAATGAATTGGGGGATGTGTGTTTTTGTTCAGCCATATAAGGTACTTACCAACCTCTACCAGCGCCACCGCCGCCGCCAGAGCCACCACCAAATCCGCCTCCGCCACGGCCTCCAAATCCACCGCCTCCGCGTCCTGATCCACCACCGCGACCAAATGATACGCGAGTGAGGATGAAGCGCGTTATAGCGCCGCTAAAGAAGAAAAAGTCTATAATGAGGAAGAGGATAATACCTCCGCCTATATACATGACTTCTTCGTCACTTAACTCATCTGAAGAAGTAGTCTGGCGTGGAACTGAATTGGCTAAATCTTTCTGATTCTTTATGTCTGGATATATTATACTAGTGGTTTGCCATACTGTATTGACTATGCCTTCACCATATTGTCCTTGACGAAAGCTAGGCAGTGCGTAGGTATCTAAAATTTGCCCAATTTTAGCATCATTTAAAACGCCTTCTAAGCCATAACCTACAGTGAGAAATACTTTCTTGTCTTCAATGGCTACGGCCAGGACGAAACCATCATCTTTGCCACTATGGCCTACACCCCACGTACGGAGTACATTTAAGGCATAGTCTGATGGAGCTACATCGCCGAATGTAGGAACGATAACCACTGCAAGCTGTCCTTTCCCAGATTTATTTAACTCTGTAGCAATGGCGTTAATATTTTGCTTTTCCTGGGAAGATAAGATTTGTGCCTGATCGACCACATATTGACCAGCAGGTGGCTTTGTTGGAATAGCTGCAAAGGATATAGAATGCAATGTGAGTAAGAGCATAAAGACGAGGCTGAGAAGGTGCCATACGCCCTTAGAAGGCATTCTTTGGCTTGTTCTACTACATCTACTATATAATTGAGTCATGCTCATCTCCTGCGTTAATTATTACAAATTAAAAGGATACTTTAGGTGCTGTTTGTGCATTGTCATCTGCTTGGAAATATGCTTTTTGATCAAACCCAAACATGCCAGCGTAAATAGAAGTAGGGAAGGTGCGAATTTTAGAATTATAGGCACGCACAGCTCCATTATAATCTTTACGAGCTACGGCAATACGATTTTCAGTACCTGCTAATTCATCTTGTAAAGCGCGGAAATTTTGGTCTGCTTTTAAATCAGGATAGTTTTCAGTAATCATAAGTAAACGACTTAAAGCATTAGATAATTCGCCATCAGCTTTAGACATATCCTCTACAGTTTGAGCACCACCTAGCTTAGCTCGTGCATCAGATACGGCTTGAATGGCAGCTTGCTCGTGAGACGCGTAACCCTTTACAGTACTCACTAGATTAGGAATTAAATCGCTTCGTCTCTGTAATTGAGTTTGTACTTGAGCTAGCTGATTATTAGTAGTCTCATCGAGTTGAACCAATCCATTATAACCGCTGACTAGCCAAATCGCTAAGCCAGCAACAACTGCAATAACAATTAACCATGTTTTTTTCATTTGAATCCTCCTAAATAACACAATATGTTTGAACTTATTCTATTTTATTCGATGAATATAATTATATTATACTATAAAATGGGGAGCCGTGAAGAATATATAGTTAACTTAGATGAGGAGTGAAGCTCTATAGCTTAATTATAAATGAGAATACACCGTAAAAAACTTCATTAAAAATTTTTACCTGTTGTCAAAATGTTGTTAAGGTGCACCAGATAAAATGTTGTCACGCCTAAAAATGTTATGAGCAAAAAAATATAGCCTAGCGAAAAACCGCTAGGCTATTAGTGTTTTGTCCGTAAAATAAAAATGGTGCGGGAGAAGGGACTTGAACCCCCACGCCCGAAGGCGCCAGATCCTAAGTCTGGTGCGTCTGCCAATTCCGCCACTCCCGCAACAACATAGTTATAATATCATACTGAACGGATTGAGTCAATACTAATTTTGTAAATTGTAGCAATTAATTTATTGTGTTAGAATTTGATTATATAGATTAAAATAAAATGAATATTTGTAAAAGAAAGAGCAAGTTAATATCTTGATAATATTGGCATATAAAATAGATTGTATCTTTATGTATTCTATAAGAATTTTTTGGTAGAAGGAATTAAGAGAGGTGGCAGTGTACGTGAAAAAGAAGATAAATATTGGGATTAGCTTTTTTTGGGGAGAATCCTATCAGCATATTTGGTCAAATGGGGCCGGTCAAAATATGTTCTTTTTAAAAGACTGTTTAGAGCAAATTGATTTCGTTAATGAAGTCTATTTTGTATATTGGGGCAATAAATTAGATAATTTGCCAGACCAGTTTAAAGAATTTAATGTTTCCTATTATGAAGTGAACGAAGTATTAGATAAGACTGATGTGTTAATTGAAGGGACTTTGGCTGTAGAGCCTGGGTTAGAGCAAGCGTTTAGAGCACATAATACTAAGATTGTATCCTATCGTATGGGCAATGATTTTATTATGGATATGGAAAAGTTTGTTCATGCGCAGACTAATGGCCGTGCTTTTAATGGCACGCGCTATGATGCAGTTTGGATTACGCCTCATTTGATGAAGACGAATAAACCCTATGTTGAAATTATCACAGGCGCTCCTGTCTCTGAAGTGCCACATTTGTGGGATCCTTTATTTATTGATAAGAAGGTGGAGGAGCTGGGCTTAAAACGTATATTTGGTTATAAACCTGTTCATCCTGTAAAGCGTCGTATAGCTGTTATGGAGCCTAATATTTCTGTTCTTAAGAACTGTATGACGCCTGTCCTCATTGTAGAAGAAACGTATAAGCGCAATAAAGAATTATTAGACCATGTGTATCTTTGTGGCACTATAGATAAAAAGGATGTGCATGTATTTTTTAACTTTATAGGATTTACTGAATTGGTGCGTCAAAATATTATGACAGTAGAAGCACGCTTTATGACGCCAGAATTTTTAGGAAAATATGCAGATATTGTTTTGGCATTCCAATGGGAATGTGGTTTGAACTATCTCTACTATGAAGCTCTATATGGTGGGTATCCATTAGTTCATAATTCAGAATATTTGAAAAAAGAAAATGTTGGTTACTATTATGACCAATTTGATGCATATGCTGGAGCTGATGCTTTAATGAATGCTATATACGCGTATGATAGAGAACGGGCGCATCACAATAAACACAATGAAGCATATTTAAAAACACTCTCTCCATTTAATTCGCAAAATATTGCAAGACATCAGTACTTATTGGAATCATTATTTTCGACTGAAGAGTAGTGTGGACCTTTTTGTAGACTTAGTTAGTATGCTAATTATGCAATTCGTTAAAGTAAATATTAAAAAAATTAACTAAAGTTATCAGAATTTATTAAAAGACTATAGCTTGGAAATGTAGATGGTATCTACAGGACTGAGACTATAGTCTTTTTTTGCACCGGTTTTTAGGTTTAATTTACATATATAAAAGTGATGAAATGATGATGAATAAGCATAAATGAATCTCTTGTATTTATTTTATGTGATATGTTATGATTTTTCTGTAATGTACTAATATAGGGATATTTTGCCTTGTTATCGTATTTTGTTTAAAATTATCTTTTAAAAACTTGTGATTTTAAAATGAAATATATATATTACGTGTAATGATTATATATTTTTATATAAATCTAAAGTGAATGAAGGGATACTCTTAGTCAATATAGGGTAATAGGGTGGAATAACTCCACAAAGTAATTGAATTGATGTAAATATGTTTTGGTATTTTGAGTGCTTGAGTGAAAAGTGCTTGCTTAAGGGACAGCTTAGAAATGCAATACATGGAATACAAAGTACGTATGAGACGTGACTTTAAAGCGGCATTAATAGGCTGTTTCATTAAGTGATGACACGAAGAAGGGATGGAATTGTGTGAATAAAATCTATAAGATTATTTGGAGTCGCACTAAAAATTGTTATGTAGTTGCCTCTGAGTTAGCTAAGGGCCATACAAAAGCAACAAGTACAGGTAAAGTTAAGGAAGGTAAATTATCCTCGGCTATTGGTCTTGCGATGGTGAATTCTTTAATTATACCGACTATTTTATTTGGTACGGCCTTTTTAGGTGGTGTAGGTTCTGTAGATGCAGTTGGAGCTATAGATACTAATCAAAAAGGTATAGCTATCAAAGTTGCTGGTACATCAAGTGCTACTACAACAGGTGGCTATTCAGATATTGCGATTGGATCTGGAGCTACGGCTGCAACAGCAGCTCCTCCAGCATCGGGTGGTGGTAATGGTACAGTAGCAATCGGTTATACTGCAGGTGCTACTGGAGCACAGGCGACAGCTATAGGTTATGAGGCGAAGGCATCTGGCACTTCATCAGAAGCTATTGGTCAAAATGCTAGCGCGGAGGGTGTTGATGCGATTGCTATTGGTCGAGCGGCTAGTACGGCTGCAGTGCAAGGCATTGTGTTAGGCGCTGATACAAAAGCTACTGGAACAGGTGCTGTGGCAGTCGGTGCTGGTAGCGTAGCTGGAACTAAAAATACTGATTATAATGGGGTTGCTATAGGTGGCTCGGCTGCAGGTACAATAAATATTGAAAATAAGAACTATGACTATACTATTAAAACTACCACAGGTGGTGGCTCGTTTGCTACTGCACTTGGTGTAGGGGCGACAGCGAATGGGCAAAGCTCATTATCTATTGGTTCAGGCTATGTAGCGCCAAATAGTGAAAATGGTTATACAGCGCCTTGAGTAACTAATGCTACTGGTTACAATGCAGTGGCCATTGGTACTGGAGCTACAGCGGATGGCACACATAATCTAGCTATTGGTATTGGTAGTGAGGCACAGACTACAAGTGATACAAAGTTTGATGGTAAAACTTTGTTTAGTGATGGTACTGCTGTAAAAAGTCACTATGCTACAGCAGTGGGTCCTTATGCAAAATCAAATGGACAATACACTATAGCTGTAGGCTATAAAGCGAGTGCCAATGAAATGGCAGCTGTAGCGATTGGTCGTAACACCGAAGCAAGTGGCTTCCAAAGTATAGCCATCGGTGGTGGCGAGCAAAATATGCATGGCACGACGCAGAAAACTATAGCCTCTGGACGTGGTGCTACAGCACTTGGTACAGGCGCACAGAGTATGAGCCGTGGTACGATTGCCATCGGTGCTGGTTATTTAGATTTTGATGATACAAGCAAAGTACGTGTAGCACAAGCTAGTGGTCAAGGGGCTGTTTCCATTGGCACTAGTTCCTATACGAGCGGCTTTGGTAATACTGCATTAGGCTTATATAGCTTTGCTGGTAATACTGACACATCTGTAAAAGACTCTGATGGTAAAATTGGCGATGTAGAAGCAGATGCAGCTAAATATAAGCGATTTGCTACAGCTGTTGGTAGTTATACAACTGCTACTGAAACTGGAACTTTTGCTGGTGGTTATAGATCCAATGCAAGTGCAGAATATGCAACTGCTATTGGTACAAAAGCTACGGCGTCAGGTAAAAATAGTGTATCGATTGGTTTATCTACAGTAGCATCAAAGGATGATGCCGTAGCCATAGGGAGCCAGGCGGCTGCTAGTGAATCTAGTAGTGTTGCATTAGGGAGTCTTGCTAATGCTTCAGCTAACTCGGCAGTAGCTATAGGTAAGCGTGCTCAAGCACAATCTCTCAGATCTATTGCAGTGGGGGTTAGTGCCTCTACCACTGGTGAGGATTCATTAGCGCTTGGTTCTAATGCGCAGGCAAGTAAGAATCGTGCCATTGCTTTGGGGGCTGTAGCTCAAGCAACCGGTGAATCGGCGATTAGTATTGGGGATACGTCGACTGCATCAAATAAATATTCTGTTGCTTTAGGCCTTTTAGCAAAAGCTACTAATGAATTTAGTGTAGCCTTGGGGTCGCATTCAGTGACAGCGGATCCACAGGAGACAAGAAGTTATACAGTTGATGGTAAAACGTATAATTTTGCTGGAAGTCCTTTTGGAACTGTTAGTATAGGTGGTCCAAATAGTGATGGAAATACATATTATAGGACAATCACCAATGTAGCAGCGGGGCGAATTAGCGAAACCTCTACTGATGCTATTAATGGTTCTCAATTATTTGCAGCAATGGAAGCAATTGAATCGACGGCTAACATTGCGAAAACTAATGTGAGTGCAGCTCAAGCTAGCAAGGTAGCAGCTGGTAAGAATGTGACTGTAACAAGCACAGCAGCTACAGCTACGGCACCATTGACTTATACCGTTAATGCTGATGCAGCTAAAGTGGCAGGCGAAGGTTCAGTTTCGGTTGTGTCTTCTGCAAAAGATGCTGACGGTGTAACTACATATACAGTAAAATTATCTGATACTGCACAAACAGCCATTACTAATTCAGGCAATGCTGCTAATAAAGATTTAAGCAATATCACTCCAGCAGGCCAAAGCACAGTAAAAGCATTGGCTAATGATGCTGTTAAAGTAGAAAAAGCAGAGGGCAGTGGCATTACTGTTCAAGCTGATTCTACAACAAAGCCAGGCACTACTACATATAAAGTTGGCTTAGATGCTGATACTCAAGCACAATTAGCAAAAGCTAGTTTTGAAGAAACAGTAACGCAAGGATCTAATGTGACTGTTAAGAAAACAGATTCCACAGCAACAAAAGGTGCCGAGTATACAGTATCACTTAACAACAACTTAAACCTTGGTAATGCAGCTAAAGCAGCAAGTACGAAAGTAGCGGCTGGTAATAACACAGCTGTAACTAGTACGGCTGATGGCGCAACTGGTGCTGTTACGTATACAGTCAATGCTGATGCAGCTAAAGTGGCAGGCGAAGGTTCAGTTTCTGTTGTGTCTTCTGCAAAAGATGCTGATGGTGTAACTACGTATACAGTAAAATTAGCTGAAGATGCTCAAACAGCGATTAACAATGCTGGCAATGCAGCGAATAAAGATTTAAGCAATATTACTCCAGCAGGCCAGAGCACAGTAAAAGCACTGGCTAATGATGCTGTTAAAGTAGCCAAAGCAGAAAACAGTGGCATTACTGTTGAGGCTGATTCCAGTACAGTACAAGGTACAACGACTTACAAAGTTGGTTTAGATGCTGATACTAAAGAAAAACTAGCAAAAGCGAGCTTAGAAGAATCAGTAGCAGCAGGTGCTAATATTTCTGTTACTAAAAAAGAGGCGACTGAGATAGCTGGTGCCGAGTATACAGTATCACTTAATAATACTTTAAATCTTGGTAATGCAGGATCTGTAACTATTGGCGATACTAAAGTAGAAGCTGGTGGTTTAACTATCACTGATGGTCCATCTGTAACTAAAGAGGGTGGCATTAATGCTGGTGGTAAGGCTATTACTAATGTAGCAGCTGGTACAAATGCAGGTGATGCAGTAAATTATGGTCAATTAACGTCTACGAAAGCTGATTTAGAAAAAGCTATTTCTGATGTTAAGACAGTAGTGTCCGCAGGTAAAACTGTAGTAGCTGATGGTATTAATACAGCAGTTACAACTGAACCATCTGAAAGTACAGGTGTTACTACTTATAAAGTAAATGCAGATAAAACAACTGTAAGTACACCAACTGCTGCTGAAGGGGCCACAGCATATCTAACGGTAACAGCAAGTGCAAGTACAGCTGAAAATCGTACTACAGATTATGCTATTGATTTATCTGAAAGTGCTAAGGCATCTCTTGCTAATGCAGATAATGCAGCCAATAAAGATTTAGGCAACTTATCTGATGCTGGTACTAACAAGATCAAAGAAGTAGCACAAACGGCTGTTAAAGTAGAAAAAGCAGAAAACAGTGGTATTACTGTACAAGCTGACTCTACAACAGTGCCAGGCACTACTACTTATAAAGTTGGTTTAGATGCTGCTACTCAAGCACAATTAGAAAAAGCTGGTTTAGAAGAATCAGTAACAGCAGGCTCTAATGTGACTGTTACGAAAACAGAGGCTACAGCAGAAGCTGGTACAGATTACAAAGTATCCCTTAACAATAACTTAGACCTTGGTACTACAGGTTCTGTACAATTTGGTCCAAGTGCTGAAGGGGCTACACCAAGTAAGTTAGATGCGTCTGGATTAACTCTATCTGGTGGCAACAAGCTTACCAATGATGGTTTAACTGTAGGTGGTACTACTATTACCAATGCTGATGGCGTAACAACGAATAAAGTATCTGTAACTGGTGGTCCGACCATTTCCAATACAGGTATTGCTATGGGGGCTGGTCAGAAGATTACTGGTCTTGCTGCTGGTAGTGAAGATGCCGATGCAGTTAACTACAAACAGTTAAAAGACTTGACTGGACGTGTAGATACATTAACTCAAAATAGTACTTTAGGATCATTAGGCTTCCGAGGCGATAAAGCTGGTGAAGGTGCTACAAGCGACACCTTAACACGCAATAATGGTGCTGTTGTTGATATCGTTGGTGGCAGTGGTGATAAGGCATTAAGTGATGGTAATATTGGGGTTGTAGTAGAAAATGACAAGCTCAATGTGAAATTAGCTAATGACATTACACTAGATAAAGGCAGCGTTACAACTACTGATGATAAGGGCAATACTACCGTTGTTAAAGGCGATAGCATTTCCTCTTCTAATAGCACTATAGGACAAGGTACAACTTTGACTTCTACAGGCGTTACAGCGAGCGATGAAAAAGCTGGTACCACTACTAACATGACATCTGGTGGTTTGACTGCTTCTAAAGCAGACGGTCCTACAACTTCTGTAACTAATACTGGTATTACAATTACGCCAGCTAATCCAAGTGATGGCTCTGCAGTACCAGCAGAAAAGGTTGTAACATTAACCGATGCTGGCTTAAATAATGGCGGCAATAGAATTACTAATATTGCAGCTGGTAAAGACGCTGGCGATGCTGTCAACATGGGTCAAGTAGAAGGCTTGATTAAAGGATCCATTGATAAAGCAGGTTTAGCTACCACTGATGAGCTTAATAAAGCAAAAGCAAGTGGCTTAAACTTTGTCGGCAATGACGGTCAAGTGATTCATAAAGACCTTGGTGCTACACTTTCCGTTGTAGGTGATTACAATGCTGCTGATACTCAACTTGTATCTGGCAATGTGGGCGTAGTAAACCAAGATGGCAAATTAGTTGTTCAAACAGCTAAAGATATTAATCTTACAGAAGCTGGTAGTATCTCTGTTGGTGGTATGACTATTAGTAATGAAGGCATTAATAATGGTGGTCGCGCGGTTACTATGAATGATGGCTTCGCTGTTGAAGGGGCTTTAGTAGTTCGTCCTGAAACCGTGGATGCTAATGGCAATACATATGCACCTATCATTGATGCACAGGGCAACCAAATTACCTCTGTAGCTCCTGGCTATATTGGTGAAGGGTCTACTGATGCAGTGAATGGTGGTCAGTTGTACGAAACTAACAAAGCGGTTAACGCTATTGGCGGTTCTGTAGCTAAATTAGGAAACCGTATTAATCGTGTAGGTGCTGCATCAGCTGCACTGGCGGCATTACATCCATTAGATTTCAATCCAGATGATAAATGGGATTTTGCAGCAGGCTACGGTAACTACCGTGGTGCAAATGCAGCGGCTGTAGGTGCTTACTATCGCCCTAATGAAGACACTATGTTTAGCGTAGGCGGTACCTTTGGCGGTGGCGAAAATATGGTTAATGCTGGTGTAAGCTTTAAGTTAGGTCAAAGCAGTGGCGTTAATAACTCTAAAGTAGCCTTGGCTAAAGATGTACAGGCACTCAAAGAAATTGTTAAAGCACAAAGCGAACAAATTCAAGCACAAAGTGCAGAAATTGAACAGCTTAAACGCGGTGGTAATATGGGTGTGGCTGTACCTAGTGCAGGCACTGAAGCAAACTTCTCTGATTTACCTCAAAACCATTGGGCATATAGCTATGTGAAATCTTTAGCTGATAAAGGTTTATTAACAGGTTATCCTGATGGAGAATTTAAAGGTGATCGCACATTAACTCGTTATGAATTTGCAGCGGCTTTATACCGTGCAATTCAAAATGGGGCTCCTATGGATCGTGATATGCTTAAAGGCATTCAAGAGTTTAACTCTGAAATTACCTTATTAAGCAATTTAGACCATAGTCGTGTAGATCGTGTATCAGGCGAAGATGGAGATCGTCATAAAGTAGAACGTGTACGCATTAACAATGAAGATGATAAAGTTAATGAAGTATTCCGTGATGTTTATGGTGGTAAAATCCAAAAAGAACAATAATTTAAATAGATTATTGTAAAAAAGACCCCCTAATGTTAGAGTAATCTAGCATTAGGGGGTTTTTAATTTGCATATAATATTTAAAGTGTAAATAAATCTAAAGTGTAAATAAATCTAAAGTGTAGACAAATTGTTAATAGCCAGTAACTACAGCTGTAGTTACTGGCTATTTTATAATTGGTTATTCTAAAGATGATATTCTTATTTAAAGAATTTACCTGCCATATCAGAAAGCCCACCCATAAGACCTTGAGCCGCTTCTGTATCGCCAAAAGCATTAGTTAAGCTTTCTACTAGTGTAGTAAGTTGAGCTTGGTCGAGATTTTTAATATCTTCAATGCTCTTTACATCAAGGCTTTCAATATTATTTACAACATTTAAAAATTTTTCTTCATCTACTTTAAAATAAGAGCTTGCCATTTCTACTAATTTTTCTTTAATCATAATGACCTCCATAAAAAATAATCTAAATATAGTGTCTTAGCTTTACTCAATTTAAGCATTGGTGCAAGTAGTTTAGCACTAGTGAAAATCTAACAAACACCTAACCTTAGAGTAAACCCTAATCCTAAACTTAGAGTAAAATAAAATTAGAGTAAACAAATTAGAGTAAACTAAGATGTATATATTATATCATGACAGTAGGAGATATTGCATGCTTCTAGGGAGTATGGTACACTTAATTCATACGTACATCGGGGCTTTGGCATTGCTAAAGCCCGTTTTGTCGTTCCCTAAGCTTGGTAAGAAAAATGGAGTTATTCATGGAATCATTACAAGATTTGTTATATAAATATCCTGCCTATGAAGAAGCAGAGCAGGTCTTTGAGACGAAGGGCAAACATATTGTATATGGCCTGGGCGGTTCTCAAAAATCGTTTATTTTTAGTCAGGCTCTACGGCGCATTGGGGCAAAGCCGACGATCATTATAGTGCACGATAAAGAGCATAAGGAGCGCTGGGAGCGTGATTTAGCTTTTTTATTGCCTCAAGTAGAGGTTGTGCCCTTTCCCATTACAGAAAAGGTAGCCTTTATAACAGCGGCACGCAGTTTAGAAAATCAAGCGCTTCAGATGGGGGCGTTAGGTAAATTACTTACTGGCAAGCCAGTGGTAGTGGTAGCCACAATTGAAGAGGCGACACAATATATTGTAAGTCCTGAAGTTCTTAAAGAATACATTATTAACTTTGACTTACATGCCGAAGTAAATCGTGAGATTTTATTAGAAAAATTAGTAGCTAGCGGCTATGAACGAACAGACCAGGTGGAACAACGTGGTCATTTTAGTGTGCGCGGCGATATTTTAGATATTTTCCCTGTCAACAGTGACAATCCTTATCGTATTGAATTCTTTGATGATGAAATTGACACAATACGTATTTTCTCGCGCGATACACAGCGTTCTATTGAAGTCGTGGAGGACTGTACGATTATGCCATTTAATATTCATGGCGACAATCAAATTAGCAGTGCCGAAAATAATGACGTTAATGAAACGGATTCGCTTCTTTCCTATGCCCATAAGGGGATTATCATCTATGATGAGCCAAACCGCCTACAAGAGGCTTTAAAGGGCTTTTTAAAGGAAGATGCAACGCATCGTGCGCAGCATATGACCTGGTCTGAGCTACTTAATACAGCAGAGGCGCATAGCGAAGTCGGTTTTAACTTCTTACAACAGCGCATTGCCTCTTTTGGCACAAGTCATACGGTAGGCCTTCAAGGCAAGTCGATGATATCCTTCGAACGGCAAATTCCCCTTTTAACTGATGAGATTAAAGCTTGGCAAGAACGTGGGCGACAGATTATTTTAGTCATGAATAATCGCCAGCGCTGTGAAGGCATTGAACGGGCCTTAACTGAGGCACATATAGACTATGTAAAGGGCTCTGAGCTAGCTTTAACACCTCAGCAGGTATTAATTGTAGAGGGCTTATTAACGGATGGCTTTGAATTGCCTCATTGTGATCTCGTTGTAGTAACTGAAGGTAATATTTTTGGACAGCAAAAGAAAAAGCTGCGTAAAAAAGCACCTAAAGGGCAGGAAATTACCTATTTTAGTGATTTAACTGTAGGCGATTATGTAGTTCATTCCATCCATGGTATTGGTAAGTATGTAGGCTTGAAGACGATTGAAACAGAAGGCATTCATAAGGATTATATTGAAATTGCGTATGCCGGGACTGATCGTCTATACTTGCCGGCTGATAATTTAGATCAATTGCAAAAGTATATTGGCAATGAAGGCGATGTACCTAAGATTCATAAAATGGGCGGCCGTGAATGGGGCAAGGTACGCCAGAAAGCACAGAAGTCTATTGATGATTTAGCTGAAAAGTTAGTACAACTTTATGCGGAACGCGAAGTTGTGCAGGGGTACGCTTTTTTACCAGACCAACCGTGGCAACAAGAGTTTGAGGAAGCCTTTCCCTATGAGGAGACGGAGGATCAATTACAAGCCACTCGTGAAATCAAAGAGTCCATGGAAAAACCAACTCCTATGGACCGTTTGCTTTGCGGTGATGTAGGTTTTGGTAAAACAGAAGTGGCTATGCGCGCTATTTTTAAGGCGGTAATGAGTGGCAAACAAGTGGCTGTCTTAGTGCCTACAACTGTACTGGCACAGCAACATTATCAAACTTTCTTAGACCGCATAGGCTCCTTTGGGGTGCGCGTGGACGTACTCAATCGTTTCCGCAGTGCTAAGGAAAAGAAGGAGATTATTAAGCGCGCCAGTGAAGGCGAATTAGACGTATTAATTGGTACCCACGCGTTATTAAATAAAAAAGTACAATTTAAAAATTTAGGCCTCTTAGTTGTAGACGAAGAGCAGCGCTTTGGGGTAGCACAAAAGGAAAAATGGAAGAGTTGGGCCAATTCTATCGATGTGCTTACCTTGAGTGCTACACCGATTCCACGAACCTTGCATATGAGCTTGGTGGGCGTGCGTGAAATGAGTGTAATCAATACGCCACCAGAGGACCGTTTGCCAGTGCAAACCTATGTAGTAGAGTATGATATGAAGTTAATTGTAGATGCCATTCGCCGTGAAATTCAGCGCGGTGGCCAGGTTTATTTTGTTTATAATCGCGTGGCATCGATTACTCATATGGCTGAATTGTTGGAGCAAGCTATGCCTGATTTACGCTTTGCCATCGCTCATGGGCAAATGACAGGTACGCAGATGGAAAGCATTATGGTGGACTTCTATGAAGGGCAATATGATTTATTGCTCTGTACGAGCATTATCGAAACAGGTCTTGATATTCCTAATGCTAATACTATCATTGTGTATGATGCGGATCACTTAGGCCTGTCTCAACTCTATCAGATGCGTGGTCGCGTCGGCCGTTCACGTCGTCGCGCCTATGCGTATTTTATGTACCGTCCAGATAAAATGCTCAGTGAAACAGCAGAAAAGCGTTTAAAAGCGATTGAGGAATTTACTGAGTTAGGTGCAGGCTTTAAATTGGCCATGCGCGATTTAGAAATTCGCGGTGCAGGTAATTTACTAGGTTCTCAGCAGCATGGCAATATTGCATCAGTGGGCTTTGCTTTATATTGCTCGATGTTAGAAGAAGCGATTGCTAAAGCACAACATAAGGAAGTAAAACCAAAAGAACTAGCCTCTCCAAGCATTGATTTAGGGGTTGATGCCTTTATTGATGATGCGTATATTAAGGATAGTGCAAGAAAGATTCAGATTTACCAACGCTTATTACAAATTCATAGTTTAGGTGATTTGCGCGATTTTACAGATGAGTTAATTGACCGATTTGGTACACCTACAGAACCAGTCAATCGCTTGTTGCAATTGGCCATGTTAAAAGAAAAGGCCAGAGAAATTGGCATTAAGAGCATCGCTGTGCGCAATCATATGATTACGGTGGTGTGGGCTGATGATTCTAAAATGAGTGAATGGGATATGGCATCTGTGCCAGCTAAAGAATGGGACCGCATGAGAGTGCTGGATACGAAGCCAGCTAGTCTTACCTATCAATTAGGAGGCTTAACGGCACCGATTATGGTGATTTGCGACAATTTACTCAATGAATTGAGTAAGCGCGATACCGCTGGTAGCTCAGAGTCTATTGTGTTGAGTAAACCGTTACCCACTGCAGGTTCTAGTAGTGGGACAGGTCAGACGAGTGATAAAGTAGGTCATTAAGGAGGAACCGATGAATCGATTTTTAAAGGGTGCCATGATTTTAACGATAGCAGGTATTATCGTTAAAATTATTGGAGCTTTTAGCAAAGTGCTCATCGCCCGCATTCTAGGGGGCGAGGGCATTGGCCTCTATCAAATGGCCTACTTGTTGTACCAAATTATTGTCAGTTTAGCTACAGCCGGTTTACCAGTAGCTATTTCGATTATGATTGCTGATAAATTAGCGCATAAGGACATGCGCGGAGCTCATAAGATTTTTAAAGTATCTGGCTTAGTTTTGTTCCTATTGGGCTCATTTTTTAGCTTAGCTCTATTTCTCAGCATCCCCTGGCTTATTGAAGAACAATGGTTAGCGGATCCGCGCAGTAGTTATGCTTTGATGACCTTGACGCCAGCCATCATTGTAGTGACCTTGTTGGGCGCATTACGAGGCTATTTTCAAGGCTTTCAAGACATGTTGCCAACCGGTGTATCACAAGTAGTAGAGCAAACTTTGCGCGTTACTTGTATGGTAGGTTTTGCCCTTTTCTTGCTCCCTCATGGTCTTCCCATGGCAGCAGCCGGCGCCACATTAGCTACTTTTCCAGGCGTTACTGGGGGCTTATTAGTACTCGTCTATTTTTATTATCGACAACGCCATCTGAGAGCCTCTTTAGTAGCTCTTCAAGATGAGTCACAAATTAGTGAATCTGCTTGGCAGATTATGAAGCGTTTATTTGTGTTAGCTATTCCTGTATCTATGGCCAATATTATGATGCCCATCGTATCAGGGATTGACTTAAAAGTAGTGCCAGGGCGCCTTATTGAAGTAGGGTATACTATGCGTGAGGCAACCACTTTATTTGGTTATTTAACGGGGATGGCCACTTCATTAGTGAATTTGCCTATCATTTTGACGACCTCTTTGGCAGCCAGCTTGGTACCAGCTATTTCAGAGGCCTATGCGAAAAAGGATATGCAGGAGATTCAAAATCGCAGCCATGTAGCATTAAAGATAACTAGTTTGATTACAGTCCCTGCCTTTGTAGGCCTTTGCGTGTTGGCGACGCCTATTTCTGATATGCTATACGCTACGCCTAATGCAGGGGGTCCTATTGCGGTGATGAGCTTAAGCATTTTCTTGTTGGGCATGCAACAGGTGACAACAGGGATTTTACAAGGGTTAGGGCATACGTCTATACCGATGTTGAATCTACTGATTAGTACGATTATTAAAATTCCGCTTAGCTGGTATCTTACTGGTCTTCCCGAATGGGGCATTAATGGTGCGGCTTGGTCTACGAATATTGACTTTGGCTTAGCTGCCTTATTGAATATGATTTTTGTAAAACGCTATATTCAGTATTCCATACCATGGGTAGAGACGATTAAAATATTCTTCTCTGCACTGGCCATGGGTGGTGCGACTGTGGTGACATATTATTTCTTAAGCTCCTTAACAGGCAATGCAGTAGGTGTTTTAGGCTCTATTATTATCGCTGTTATCGTGTATAGTGCAGGTCTTCTCATAACTAAGACCATAAAAGCCGATGAATGGGCTTCTATGCCTATTATAGGAAAGCGGATGGCGGCCTTACGAGCGAAGAAAGAACTAGATGATGAGTAAAGTTTAAATGAATGATAAATTGTTATAGAAGGTGAAAGAATGGATAAAAAAGACTTTGCGTCTTTAGAGCCGCTTCGCAAGGTAGTGGCCGCATTGCGCGATCCTCAGGACGGCTGCCCTTGGGACTTAATGCAAACCCATAGTAGCTTGCGACGGTATTTACTTGAAGAAGTATATGAAGTATTAGACGCCATTGATAATAAAGATGCCAATAATTTGCGTGAAGAATTAGGCGATGTATTATTACAAATTGTGTTTCATGCTCAGCTGGCTGAAGAAAATGGATTATTTTCTCTGCAAGATGTAATTGATGATATATCTAACAAAATGATTCGTCGTCATCCCCATGTGTTTGGCAAAGATAAAGAACAGGCTACATTGTCCTGGGATGAGCTTAAAGGGCAGGAAAAGGGCCATCAAAGGGATAGTATCCTAGACTCTGTGTCTCAGGGCTTACCGGCCTTATTAGGGGCTCAGAAACTACAAGAGAAAGCTGCTAAGGTAGGTTTTGACTGGGATACAGAGCCACCAGTTTGGGCAAAGTTTCAAGAAGAAATTGATGAATTTAAGGCCGCTGTAGGTGAAAAAGACAAAGAAAATATGGAATTAGAGGCCGGAGATGTACTTTTCTCCTTGATTAATCTTTTAAGATGGTATAAAATAGGCGGTGAAAATGCACTAAACCGCACTAACAACAAGTTTAGACGTCGCTTTTTATATGTTGAAAAATGTGTAAAAGAGAGTGGGAAGTCTTGGGACGATTTTTCACTGGATGAACTAGACGCGTTTTGGGACGCGGCGAAGGTGTTAGAAAAAGAGCATTCATTGTAATGGGGCATTGTGTCACATTGTATCTGAATGAAATACATTCTATTTTTTAAGGAGGTTCTGTCATGAATAAAACAGAATTAATCACAGTTGTTGCACAAAAAACTGAACTTAGTAAGAAAGACGCTGAAAAAGCAGTAAAAGCTGTATTTGAAACCGTTGCTGATGAATTAGCAAAAGGCGAAAAAGTACAAGTAATTGGCTTTGGTACTTTCGAAGTTCGCGAACGTGCAGCTCGTGAAGGCCGCAATCCATTATCTGGCGAAGTTATTAAGATTGCTGCTTCCAAATCCCCTGCTTTCAAAGCTGGTAAACAATTAAAAGAATTAGTTAACGCAGCTAAAAAAGAAGCAAAAGTTAAGCCTCGTAAAAAATAATTACGATGTGGCATTAAAAGAGACCATTAGGTATATGCAGACTTGACTTGCTCAAGTCTGGCCTAAGCGGTCTCTTTTTTCTTTTACAATAAACTAAAGTATCCTTTACTAAAGGGCACTAAAATTCCCTAGAAAATATGTTATAATACTCTCTAGGGAAGGAGACAGTGAATGGACGATCAAAAGCAAGAACGCATACTTATCGTATCCGCTTCGATTGGCACAGGCCATACGCAAGCAGCGCGAGCTATCGAAGAGTACTGGGCAGAAAAAAATCCACAAGCTCATATTACTCATGTCGATTTTTTAGATACAGATACCTTTTCTTTTGATAATTTATTAAAAGAAACTTACATAAAGATGATTGACGTATTTCCTATGCTATATGATGTAATATATCGTCTATCGCAAGGAGATCGCAAAGGCAGTGCTGTGCAGACCGCACTGGCATGGATGCTCAAACGGCGCATGTTAAAATTAATCAAACGGGAGCAGCCAGATGTAGTAATTTTCACTCATCCATTTCCCTGTGGAGCCGCTTGTATTTTAAAGCGTCAAAATTTAATTGACGTCCCTCTAGTGGCCGTGATTACTGATTTTGAAGTGCATCAATTTTGGGTGTATAAGCAAATTGATGCGTATTTTGTAGGCCATGAACGAATGGTGCAAGAGCTTTGTGAGGCAGGCATTTCAGCTCATAAAATAACTGTTACGGGGATTCCTGTACGACGCAGTTTTTTTGCACCTCGTGAAACAGCCTATGATACGAATGGCCTTGTAACGGTCCTCATTATGGGCGGCGGTTTAGGTTTAGGCTGCTTAGAAACGGCATTACGCCGTTTAGATGAAGTGAAAGGCATTGATCAACTCATTGTTGTAACAGGCCGCAATTCTGATTTATATGAAGGCTTAGTAGCTATGCAAAAGCATATGCATAAGCCTACTACTATTTATGGATATACCTTAGATATTGCTAAATTGATGCAGGACGCCACGTTACTCGTCACTAAGCCAGGTGGCTTAACCTGTATGGAGGCGATTACTGTAGGCCTTCCTATGGTGTTTTTCAGCGCTATTCCAGGACAGGAAGAGAGCAATGCAGCATTTTTAGAAAAACAAGGCTATGCTCGTTGGGCACGAGACATTCACAATTTAGAAGATGTAGTGACTGCACTCCTTAATAATCCAGAGCGCCTTCATAAGATGGCAGAGCTTGAAGCGCAGTGGAAGATTGATGGTGCTAGCAATATTGTAGTGGCAGCTCAAGAGCTCTTAACGCGTGAGAAGCCAAAGGAGCTTAAGTAATACCTAAGGAGTATTTGCATTACTTGAGATTTTTTTGTAAAATAAATGTAATTTAAGTATAAATAGTGTATAAGAGGAGGATTCATATGGACAGTGACACGTTAGAGTCATTTTATGAAAATTTAGGGTTTGAGCTAGTTGAAATTGATGATCGCGATACTTTGTTTTATCAAATTAGTGATGATGGTGAATATGCGACCATTACCGATGATAATGGCAATGTTCCAGGCAGTTTAGAAGAGCCAATTATTTTTACCCTTTATGATGAAAATGATTCATTTCAGTGGAGTGTAACTATTGAAGACTCTCATTATTTTGGCGAATTATTTACGCGCGTAGAAGATACTGACGAATTACTGTCCCATTTACAGGGCATTCGACAAGAAAATATTGCTCGTTACGATGAAGAAGTGTAAGGGGCTCAGGTAAGTGTATAAGAAAAGTCCACCTTTCCTAAGGCGGACTTTTTTTGACAATTAATCTCTTATCGCAGTGATAGTTGTTTTTAGTGATTAGAAAGGATGAATTTGTATGAGAAAGATTCGCGTATATTTTGATTTTTGTTGCCCTTATTGCTACAATGAGCACGAATTTTTAAAAGTTATTAAGAAAGAAACTAAGGAGCCTATTGAAGTTGAATATTTCAGTTGGGAAATTCATCCTGATACTGCATTGGAAGGCATTGATTTTAATCTAAGCGATCCTTATGAGCATCAAAAGAAACTCAATGATCTTGGCAAGCCAGTAGGGGCTACACCAGGGGATATGTTTAAGATTTACAATACTAAAAAGTCCTTGCAAATTTTAGAAGAAGCTATTAAACAAGGTGTTCAAGAAGCATATGTAGATCTTGTATTTCACGCTTATTTCGTAGAGCAAGTAAATATTGCTGATGATGCGGTTATTTTAAAGATTGCAGAAAAAGCAGGCGTTAACGGTGCTAAAGAAGTATTGGCTGAAGGTCGTTATTTAGATACGATTTTAGCCCATGATGATCACTGCATGAAGTTAGGCTTAGAATATGTGCCTACGATTGAAGAAGATGGCAAAATTATCTTAACTGGCGCCTTAACCTTTGATGATATGAAAAAGGAATTTTTGAAATAATCCATGAATATATTAACTTTACAAGATGTAGGCCATTCATATGGAACACGTCGTTTATTTGATGGCGCTAATATGACTTTTACAGATTCCAAGCGCATTGGTTTAATCGGTGTGAATGGAACGGGCAAGTCAAGCTTTTTGAAGCTCTTAGCGGGGCTTCAAGAGCCTGAGAAGGGCAGTATTTTACGCAATGGCAAAGCGTCTATTTATTATTTGCCTCAAGCGCCTGAATTCGATGAAGAGGCGTCTATTTTAGAGAATATTTTTTTAGCTCATCATCCTGTATTAGGTTTAGTTCGCCAATATGAAAAAGTGGCTAAAGAAGCACCTGGTAGTGAGGCTCACTTACGCCTTTTACAGCGCATGGATACAGATGGCGGCTGGGATGTAGAGCAACAGGGACAGACAATCTTGTCTAAACTCGGTTTTACTGATTTAACGCGGCCTGTTAAGCTCTTGTCTGGCGGACAGCGTCGTCGCCTCGCGTTGGGGCAGGCCCTCTTATATCCATCAGACCTATTGCTCTTAGATGAGCCTACCAATCATTTGGATGAGGCGAGCATTGATTGGCTAGAGAAATATTTGCTAGCTCGCAAAGGCGGTTTAGTAATTAGTACACATGACCGCTATTTTCTTGATGCCTTAAGTGATGAAATTTTAGAATTATCTAATCATCATTTTTATACTTATGAAGGTAATTATGAGAAGTTTTTAGCGCTAAAGGCAGACCGTGAAGAGCGTGAAGCAGCGTCGGCAGAGAAGCGGCGTCAATTTCTAAAGCGCGAGCTCGCATGGGTTCGCCGTGGCGCACAAGCACGCTCTACTAAGCAAAAGGCTCGTTTGCAGCGCTTTGAGAACTTAAAGAAACAAGACGTAGCTCGTCGCGCCGATACGATGGATCCTATAGCCTTAAAGAGTCGCTTAGGTAAAACTGTATTTGATATTGAAAACTTACATTTTGCCTTCGATGATCGAGTGATTGTGAAGGATTTTACATATCACATGGGGCGTCATGACCGCATCGGCATTGTAGGGCCTAATGGGATTGGTAAATCTTCTTTTATGGGTTTACTCGATGGCACCTATACGCCTATGGAGGGAACAGTTGGTCGCGGAGAAACTGTGCGCATAGCACATTTTAAGCAGGAATTACCTGCTTTTGATGAGGACCAACGGGTATTAGATTATATTCGTGAAGACTATCGCTATATTGTGCTTGCTGATGGCAGTCATTTGAGCGCTGGTCAGGCCTTAGAACGCTTTTTATTTACCCCAGAGCTACATGGTGTGCCTATTCGCAAGCTGTCTGGCGGGGAGAAGCGTCGTCTATACCTTTTAAAATTGCTTATGAGCGCTCCTAATGTGCTTCTTTTAGATGAGCCGACTAATGACTTAGATATACCGACTTTAGAGGTCTTAGAAGACTTTTTAGACACTTTTAGCGGCGTTGTTATTACAGTATGCCATGATCGCTACTTTTTAGACCGCGTTGTGGATAAAGTATTTATTTTCACGGGGCAGGGCGAGATAGAAGTTATTCATGGAGCCTACTCCGAGTATAAAGAGGCTATTGAAGCTGGTCGTATTACGTTGCATTTGGGCGATTTAGAGGGCCCTGGCAAGAGTGGACGCCATGATCGTCAGTCTAGCAAGGTAGCAGAAAGCAATACTCGCACGGACACTGTAGAGGAAGGAAATCCAGCAGGGCATCCAGTAGCACATCCAGCAGAAAATCCAATAGAGAATTTAAAGCCACCTGTTTCAACATCTAAACCATTGACTAAGGCTGAACAAGATGAGCTAGTTCAGTTAGAATCAGAGATAGCTGAACTAGAGGGTTTATTAAAGGCTTATGATGCTATGTTAAATCAAGCTAGTGGCGATTACGAAGCCTTGCAAACAACCATGAAAGAACGAGCAGACATTGAAGCAAAATGGGAAGCAAAAACGGAGCGTTGGATGGAATTATCTGACCGTTTATAACTGTTTTATTCAAGATGTGCATAAAAATATAAGCCCATGAGGGCTTAGGTAGTAAAAGTCAATATTAGGTGAATTTTACTTAAATCTAGCAAATTAATAGGAAATTAAGAAATTTTTATAGCAGTTCGTAATTGGTCATATGACTTTTTACTTACTGCTATAATTTTTTCTACTTTACTGTAGTAAAATCTTTATAAAATCTTGATAGATTATGTTTAAAAACAAGATAAATGTTGCAAAATTTTGAAAAATAAAGTAATTATACAAAAAAATGCAATTTTATTGCCGATTCTAGAAATAAAAAGTTGAATTTGCCTATTTATATAGTATATACTGTAGTTAGACCAAAGTAAGTGATTTTGTTTTAGAAAGACAGAGGTACTCTTTTCCCAAGATGGAGGGATGTTATGAAAAATAACAAATGGGGAGGAAAGCGTGTGGGAGCCGGCCGTAAGAAATCATTATTTGATAGAAAAGGACGGACCTTTCGTTTGACTGATGCAGAATTCTTAGAAGTAAAACCTCTTATTGATGCAATTCGTAAGAGAACTGAAGCTGCCGCTTTAGCAGCCAAGGAAAAAAGTAAGTGAATGTTAATCTTACTTAAAGGGATTAACTTGTGGTACAATGAAGTCGATAGTCTGATTAGACTATCGACTTTTTCCATTTTATAATTACTCATAGGCTTCATGCGTACCGAGTTTGTAGGTCTAAGCACTTATATACATAGTAAGTGTTACGGCACCAATACTATGACAGTGTTAGCACGTTTATAGAACTGTAAAGAGTACTCATGTTAGCCGCTAAATAATGTATTATATAAGGAGTTTATTATGAGCACAAATAAAGATGATATGTTAGTATCTAAGGTTTCCTTGGAAGATAATGTAAAAGACGCGGTTATGGATGTATCAGGCCGTTTACGAGATATTGAGTATAATCCAATGATTCTTCATGGAAAAGCAGCTCATACAGCACAATTTTTGAAAGAATTAGCTACTTATGAAGCAGATTTCACCGCTAATTGGAACATCATGGAAATTACAGGGGAACAATTAGCTAAGGATTACACAGATAGTGTTACATATGGACATGTAGCTGATTTCATGGAGCGCTTTGTAAAATTAGATCGCATCATCGTTACGAACTTTGATTTCGTATTAGAATCAGCTGATGAATTAGAGCAGCGTGCTATTGTACGCATTATTCAAGGCCTTAAAGGGCAAATGCGCCAAGTAGTGCTTACTATTGAAGCAGAAGTACTAGCGTATGAGGCCAATATTATACCAGAGATGGTAACACTGTTGGCAAATGCTAGTGAAGTGGGCATAAAATAATATAGAAAGTAGATATAAAAAGTAGATATAAAACAATCTATAAATATGCATACGATTATATATTAGGTAAAAAATAATATACAATATAAAACAACTCCCTCAAAGTATTCTGAGGGAGTTGTTTTTGTATTAGGTGTGTAGAGTGTAATATTAGTAAATAGAGCTTAATAAGCTGTTGATGCGTCTTTGTAATACATAGAGTGGAATTAAACTAGCCAATAAGCCTACCAGTATGATGAGTCCTAATAGTGGATATGGCAATAAGGTAATACTACTAGGCACATGGATAGCAGAAGTGCTAGTTACGTAATTAGCAATGGTAGCATAGACGCTAAAGCCTGCAATGGAGCCGAGTACTACGCCTAAAATAAGGATGGTCGTAGACTGGCAACATAAAATAGCATAAAGCTGTTTAGAGGATGCGCCTAAGGTCTTTAAAATAGCATAATCACGAATTCGACTCATGGTAGATAAATAAATGGTAACTATCATTACAAGCAAGGATAGACCAATGATTAAATAGCCAATAGGTTGCCAAATTTGTTCGCCTCGGCCCATTAAATTGAAGAGTTGTACGATAGTTTGGGCAGGGAAGACGATTTGCACATCTTTACGATTAGTATAGGAGCTAGCTAATTGATACGCTTGGCTATACCCCATAGGCTCTACTAGAATTGTAGTGACTGGACCTTTTACATTGGTTTCTGCTGAAGTCTTCATGCCATGTAAGTCCCAAATGCTTTGAATATCAGTTAATACAGCCTGGTCATAGGGGCCTTTAGTAGTATCTAAAATGCCTACGACTGTAAAGGGATGTTCTTCATGAGACTTGCCCTTAGCTAAATGGCCATGAGTGGAGTAGAATGTATCGCCTACTTTGAGACCTGTACGTGCAGCTACGTCAACACCGATAACAGCTTCAAATGGCTTTTTGAAGACATCGCCCTTGTCAATCCGAAGCCATTCGGGGGCTTTAGGCTTAGGACGGAGGGTGAAGATGTCTGCTTCTGTACCGATGAGTCTAAATCCTTCCACACTATCGCCCATGGCGATTGGCACAGCAGTTAAGACTAGTTTGGGTTGATTGCGAAGCTTTTCTACTTCACTATAGGGAATATTACTCAATGGTCGATCCTGTAAAAAGACTGTATTCATAACCATTTGTTGACTACTACCATTGGCGCCAATGAGTAAGGTAAAGGGCTCGGTGGCAGTTGTTAAGCCTTGTTGAAAGCCTAATCCTAAAGTCCCTACTAATACGCTAAGGCCAATAGACGTGGCCATGACTAGGAGGAGTAGAAGTGTTGTCAATGGTTTAGACCATAGTTGTTTCCAAGCAATGCGATAAATCATAGGTCACCTGACTTTCTAGCCTCTAGGGGGATGCCGGTAGATTTCTCTAGATGAAGCTGATTGGTAAAGGCTGTCATAATCGATGCATCGTGAGTAGCGATTATGAGGGTCGCTTCTTTAGTTTCACAATAGGATTTGAGCAAATTAAGCACAATTTCACTATTTTTGGCATCTAAATTGGCTGTTGGCTCATCGGCTAAGATAAGGCTAGGGCTTTTAATTAAGGCTCTAGCAATGGCTACGCGCTGTTGTTCCCCTTTACTGAGTTGGGCTGGCTTTTTGTGGGCAAATCCAATAATATCCATGGATACCATGAGTTGCTCTAGCTCATTCTTATACATCAATTTGTCAGTTAAGTGGCTAAAATAAGCACCGGTAGAAATATTATCTTGAGCAGATAAGAAGTTCAGGAGATTAAAGTCTTGGAAAATGTAGCCCACATGTTGCCGGCGCCAATTGGTAAGGCTAGCTAAGGGGCTATCAGTTATATTCATATCGTCAATTTGGATTGTACCTTCACTCGGCTTAAGGAGGCCTGCTAGGCAGTGTAGCAAGGTAGACTTGCCACTTCCGCTGACGCCGGTAAGACACCATTGGCTACCGGTCTCAGCTTTAAAGTGAGGTAGGCGAAGGGCTTCAATAAATTGCTCCCCATCCTTATAACGATGAACTAAATTGTTAATTTCAATCATAAAATCACTCCAGTATATAGCGGAGATTGTCTGTAGAGCAGGGCTATAAATATAGTTTATTCAACAGTAGCATTTTTTATGCGAACGAGGCTAACAAAGCCTGTTTCGCCATCTACATAACTACCTAATTCTAATTGGCCTGTTACAGTAATGTCCTGGTCATATGGCAAAGCAGTAACTGCATCATCTAAATAGACAACCACAATATTGCTTGGCCAGTCAGCATCAGTCGAACAGAAAGGGCAAATGGACATAGGCACTTCGGTGAGCACAAAGAAATTGATACTTGGCTTTAAAGGTGGTGCCATATAGCCTTGCATAGTCACGGTATTGCCGTTGAGGGACTGCAAGGTGTCCGATAAAATAAGCCCTTGAGAGGTGGCTCCAGCGTACATTTCACCAAAGGAAAGCCACTGGGCGCCTACAGTAGGAGTGGCCAAGGCCACTCCTTGTAGGACACAGAAGAGAAGTAAAAAACGAACGGCGGATTTGATTAATTTCATTTCTTATCCACACCCTTAGTAGCATCTACGCCTAAGGCACGCATAATACCAAAGAAGACTTCTGTATTATCCATAACGCCGTGGAAGTATTCAGAACCAGGACCTTGGGCCATGAGTACTACATCGTCAGCGGAGTGAACTTCGCTAGTTTCGCCAGTTGTAGTTGGCAATGAACCAGCTACAAGGCGAGCGCCTTGCGGTGCACGATTTGGGTTAGCGATGACTTGGCCATCTTTGCCAGCTCGTGCTGGATCATTTGGTGTTGGCTGGAAGCGGTAGTTTTCATAATGATCTGGGGAGTTAGCATATTGAACAGCTAAGGTCACATCGGCATCAGGATTGTCAGGGAATCCATCTTGGTTAGCATCTACGAAGGTTGGCCATTTAGCATCTGCATAGACACGTACGCCTTCACGACCTACTTTGCCATCATTTTCGCTGTATGTACCAGTAATGCTGATGCCATGTGCATGGTCAGCTACTACGATAATTAATGTATTATCGCCATGAGCTTTAGAGTAGTCTTGAGCGTATTTGATAGCTTGGTCAAATTCGATAGTGTCATAGGCAGCACGTTGCCAATCCATAGTGTGTAATTGCTTGTCGATAGAACCAGCTTCAGACATGAGGAAGAAACCATTTGGATTCTTTTCTAATACTTCAATAGCTTTTTTAGTCATATCAACTAGACCTGGTTGGTCAGTGAAACCTTTTAATACTTTTTCATTTGGTGCTAAGAAGGCGCGATCCATGTAAACATTCATAGTGTTTAAGGTAAAGAGACCTAAGATTGGTTTGTCACTGCCTAGGGCATTGAGTTCTGTTTTAGTGCCTGCAAACTCATAGCCTTTATCTTTAAACTCTTGAATTACATTTACATTGTCTTTACGTTTGGAACCTGGTACATCTAGAGGTAAGAAGAATTGGGAACCGCCACCAAGCACAACTGCTGGAGGATGTTTGCGGTTAATGAAATCGCTGGCAATGAAGTTTTGCTCGCCCCGGCGACGCGTATGGGCCGTTACGGCGGCAGGCGTAGCGTCCGTAACAGCGGCAGTGGAGACCATGCCATAAGACATGCCTTTTGAACGGGACACAATTTCAGCAATCGTTTCAACTTTTGGATCATCTAGTGGGTCAGGTGTGCTGTTTTCATAGACACCCATGGCATTTACTACAGATTTATGGCCTGTATTATAGGCTGAGGCACTATTGGCAGAGTCCGTTACAATGGAGTCATAGCCAGAAGTAGTAATTAAGGCTAGATTAGGCATTTTCTCCATGTTTAATACATCATTGTATTTACCTTCGGAGAGGCCTTTAGATAAAATGCGCGCCACTTCTTTAGCTTGCATGCTCATGCCGTCACCTACGAAGAGAATAACATTTTTAGCTTTTTTCTTAGCTTGTTCGTTCACTACTTCATAATTAGCTGTTTTAGTTACGCTACTAGCACCATTGGATGCTACAACTTTTACAACTTGAGCACCTGTATTGGTGAAATGAACTTGATTTAAGCGATAAGAAAGATGTGTGCTTTGGTCCGTAATTTCGGCTGTTTGATTTAGCACTTTCGCTGCATCTTCGCCATTAATAGTGACCGCCACCTCTTTAGTATTAGCTGGTAATTCGACTTCAAAATCAAATTGTTGGCCTTTTAAAAGTTTCGCGCGATTAATAGGTAAAATTTTAATATCGTCGCTTAATTGTGGCATTTGATTAGCGGTTAAGTCTTGAGTAGCAACAACTTTTACTGGTGCTGCTTGTGCACTAGCTTCAGTAGCAGCTTCACCAATCATAGGGGAGAAAGCTAAGGTACTAGCTAAACTTAACATAATAGTCATACGAAGACGCTGTTTTTGATTCATAATGAAATCCTCCTGTAAAATAATAGAATCTTCTTGCCCTAATCCTAACAAAGATACCCTAAAAGATACAGAAAAAAGACTGTAAAGTGTTTGTAATGGTTTTGTAATCTCTTAATCGAAAAAATTAAATCTATTATTACTTATACTCAAAATTAATAATCAATATACAAAATTGTAATAATTGTATCTATACGAAGTTTTATCTGCTATAATGAGAATACAAACTATACTATAGAATGTTAATTTACAATTAATAGATAGTGTAGTGCTAAATGGACTCCTAGAGTCCGTATTAGGGATTGTTGTAACAACATGGTAAAACTAGGTACAGAAACTATATGTAGCCGAACTGTTTATCGACCAAGAAGACCCAAAGAATGCCGTTGTTATAGCTGAATACGCAGAGCGTAAAGAGATCTTAAGTAAGAATGAAAATGATTAGTAAGAAGGAATCTTAAAGGGGGATACGTGTATGCAAGTACCAATGTTATTGAAACCTATCGAAACAACAGCGGCAGCGATTTTGATTGGGGCTAGGAGAACGCAGTTGCCGATTGGACGAATGTTGATTCTCAGTTTTTTAGCCGGTGCGTATATAGCGTTTGCGGCGCAGGCATCTAATATGGGGGCTTATAATTTACTATCTATGCCAGAGACCTTTGGCCTAGGGCGTACAGTGGCAGGACTTATTTTTGGTAGCGGGCTCGTATTCGTTGTTCTTACTGGCTGTGAATTATTTACAGGAAATGTGCTTATCACAGCAAGTTTGGCAGCTAATGAAGTAACGGCAGCGCGTATGTTGCGCAATTGGTTCTGGGTGTATTTAGGGAACTTTTTAGGCTCTGTATTTATTGCTTGGAGTCTCTGTCAATCAGGACTTTGGGGAAGTAGTGGACATTTATTAGGCGCTATGACCCTAAAAATAGCCTTAGGAAAGATTAGTTTATCTTTTGGTTCCGCTTTAGTGCTTGGCATCCTTTGTAACTGGTTGGTATGTTTAGCTGTATGGCTTAGTTTTTCCACCATGTCCATGCCGGCTAAGGTGATGGGGATTTTCTTGCCAATCTTTATGTTCGTGCTATCTGGTTTTGAACATAGTATTGCCAATATGTACTATATTCCAGCTGGTATTATGACGGCTCAAGACCCAGCTATTGCAGCAAAGGCTATGGCTATTGGTGTAAGTCCAGAAGGGATTGCCTCCTTGACTTGGGGCAATTTCGTTTTGAAAAATCTAATCCCAGTTACTTTGGGAAATATGATTGGTGGCATTCTCTTTATCGCGATGGCGTATTTCTATGGTCATGGCAAACCTAGCAAAGAAATTTTAGAGTCCGTAAAAGAGGGGATTTTTAAATAAAAATATAGTACTACAGAAGTAAAGTACAGCGCAGTAAATGCGAAGTAGAACAAAGTAAAATGCAGTAAAATCAAAGTGCAGTGCAATAAAAGCGAAGTACAACAAAAGCAAAGTTCAGTGCAATAAAAGCGAAGTAGAATAAAAGTCCAGTGAAGTAAGGGCTGGGAAGGCTGTAGAAAATAAGATTTTTCTAGATAATTAAAACAATTTGGAATATATACAAAATTATATTGTAATACATAATGAGGTCGCGTTCTTGGGGACGTCTTGATATTTAAGTAGAAGTATTAAATTTGCTATGCTAATGGCATAAAATTAAGCGCTACTTGATGTATTGAAGGCGTACAGCGAACGTGACCTTTGTTATTCGCCCTTTTCAATATCGATAAAATTCGGTATACTAGAAACAAAGAGAGATACATATCATACGTATTAAGTTTACGGAAGGAATTAAATTCCGCAGATTAGAAATGGAGTTATTAATGGACTATACTAATATTTTGTATTCAGTAGAAAATAAAATTGCCACAATTACCTTTAATCGCCCAGAAGTACAAAATGGGTTTAATATTCCTATGTGTAATGAGATTTTAGATGCTATTGAGCGCACAGAAGCAAATCCAGAAGCGCGCGTACTCTTATTTAATGCCGTGGGTAAAGTTTTTTCCGTAGGTGGCGACTTATCTGAAATGAAACGTGCCGTTGAAGAGGATGATCAACAATCTTTAGTGGCTATAGCAGAATTAGTTATGCAAATTTCTTTTGCTATGAAAAAGATGAGTAAGCCTGTTGTTATGAGTACTGATGGTGCTGTAGCTGGGGCGGCTTTTAACATGGTATTAGCCGCTGATATGTGTATTGCCTCTACGAATAGCCGTTTTATTCAAGCCTTTGTAAATGTAGGTTTGGCGCCTGATGCGGGTGGTATGTTCTTGTTAACTCGCGCGATTGGTATGAATCGTGCTATGCATCTTGCTATGACTGGTGAAGCTGTAACTGCTGAAAAAGCAAAAGAATATGGCTTTGTATATAAAATCTGTGAACCAGAATTACTCGTTAAAACTACTGATCGCCTTTGTACACGATTAGCTAAAGGACCTGAACTTTCCTTTAAAGCTATGAAAGAACAAATGTGGGCGGCCTTCTTCAGTGGTTGGGATGAATATGCTAAACTTGAAGTAGAATTACAAACGTATTTAGGCTTCTCAGAAGATTTTAAAGAAGGCGTAAGAGCCTTTGCTGAACGACGGAGACCGAACTTCCAAGGGAAGTAAGGTGTATCTGTATCCAAACAATTAAATAAAGCCCCCTATATATGCTCGCTCCCGTCGAGACAAGCTCGAATGGTCGCTGCACATATATAGGGGGCTTTTATATTGTCCGCCGTACAGATACGGAGGTAGAGAAGCTGTCATATGTACGGCTTGAGTCAAGCTAAATGTTCGCTCCGTATATGTGACATCTTTTTTATTATGAATGTAGTGTATATGTTTTTTACAAAGTTATAGCCCATCGCCCATACAATGCCTAGGGGGAAGGGCTCGAATGGTTGATACACATATATAGGGGGCTTTTTATATTGTCCGGCGTACAACTGTTTATCATTTTATTTTTATGAAGTTTTGTATATGTTAAAGACTATGGAAATACAGCGATAAAATTAGGGATAAGGAATGTAGTTCTAAGTAATTGTGAGTAATAATCATTTGACATTTTATTTAAATTTATTATAATTTTATATAAATGATATAATTATAATTTGTGTGTTGTGTTATGTGTATGTAAAGAGGTGTTAGTATGAAATCTTGGAAAAAGTATGTAGCTGTTTTAGGTCTAGTTGGTGCTTTAGGTGTAGGTTTTAATGCTGTTGATGCAGCTGACTGGTATTATGTTGGGGAAAGCTCAGTGGGGGATCAAATTTCGATTGATAATAGTTCGGTGCAAAAGAATTCTGAATGGGCTGTTCTCTGGGTTCGTATTAATGAGCCAAGTGGAGAATATTACTATGAGCGTATGCGCTTAGACCGTGAAAATTACACAATTCAAACCTTAGAATTGCAGCCATATTATTCTGATGGCACGCCGTATGCTGAGGATGAGTATGAATACGATACAACTGTAGACACAATTGTGCCAGATAGTGTTGGGGAAGAAGTATACAATTTAGTGTGGGGTTCTCGCTAGGTTTAAAGCGTTATTATATCACTAGATTAAATCATTATAATAGAAAAAGAGGCATCCTGAGGATGCCTCTTTTTTGTATCACATTTTATAATAAAATATAAAGAATGCGAAGATTTTTATTAGTTAATTAGTCAGTTTGTTACTTTTTAGTAAACGCTGTTTACGTAAAAATTAACGATCACCATTGAAAATGGAGTTTTTAACGATTACATAGTCAACTTTGCGAATGGAGTTTAGATTGTTGCCACCAGCGTAAGAGATGGAAGATTGAAGGTCTTGCTCCATTTCAGTTAATGTATCAAATAGGCTGCCTTTAGAAGGAATATACATTTTCTTACCTTCTACATTTTTCTTTTCGCCTTTTTGAGATTCAGATGCACTGCCGAAGTATTCTTTATATGGCTTGCCTTCGATTTCTACAGTTTTACCAGGAGATTCAACATGACCAGCAAATAAAGAACCAATCATAACCATAGTAGCGCCAAAGCGAATAGATTTGGCAATATCGCCATGGTCGCGGATACCGCCATCAGCAATAACAGGTTTAGTAGCGGCTTTGCTGCACCAACGAACAGCGGATAGTTGCCAGCCACCTGTACCAAAGCCAGTTTTTAATTTAGTAATACAAACTTTACCAGGTCCAATACCAACTTTAGTTGCATCAGCACCAGCATTTTCAAGTTCACGAACAGCTTCAGGAGTACCAACATTACCAGCAATAACAAAGCTTTCAGGTAATACTTTTTTAATGTGCTGGATCATTTTAATAACAGAGTTAGAATGACCATGAGCAATGTCGATAGTAATGAATTCTGGGCAAAGACCAGCTGCTTTGATTTCATCTACAAAAGCAAATTCTTCATCTTTAACACCAATACTGATGGAAGCATAAAGACCTTGTTCTTTCATGCGTTTAATGAAATCTAAACGAGTATGTGGTGCAAAGCGGTGCATAATATAGAAATAGTTTTCACGAGCTAATTTTTCAGCCAATTCTTCATCAATAATAGTTTGCATATTAGCTGGTACAACTGGTAAGCGGAAGGTATGAGAACCTAATTTTACAGTTGTATCGCATTCACTACGGCTGTTAACGATACATTTATTTGGAATCAATTGAATATCTTCATAATCAAAAATGTTTGTTGTATTAATCATGGAAATCCTCCTATTCTCATGGTTATCACATAATAATCCATTAAATATTATATAGAAAATTATACGAATAAGCAAGATGTAGTTGAATAAATTAGCTGAACTATACTATATATTGTAAAATTTATTTTCTACTCATTTTGTCTACTTAGATACTACATTTGTTTAATAAATATGCTATAATGAAGTTACTATTACTAGTATTAATTACTAGATAGTATTGGGTAAATAGTGCATAAGGAAGTGAATAGTGGATTAGCATTGATTGCGTTGAATTGAGGAGGCTTTATTTATGAAACAGACACAGCGCACACGGATGTTAGTGGAAGCTGGATTGTGCATCGCTATTGCTTATGTACTTCATTTTATTGTTTTATTTCAAATGCCACAAGGTGGGTCAGTAAATGCGGCCAATTTAGTGCCTTTAGTTATTTTCTCTATGCGCTGGGGCGGCAAGAATGGTGTTTTTGCTTGTACTATGTATGGAGTTATTGCCTTTTTATTAGGTGCTAAATTTTCATTACATTATTTAAGTATTTTACTAGATTATTTGGTGGCCTATGGCGTAATTGGCATTACTGGCTTTTTCCGAGATAGTCGTGCTGGTGTAAGTATAGGCTTTGTTATTAGCGCTATATTTCGTTGGATGGCATCTGTCATCTCGGGAGCTGTTGTATTTGCTGCTTATGCGCCACCGGGACAAAATCCTGTGGCCTACTCTGTGATTTACAATGCCACATATATGGTGCCAGAGTTTTGCATTAATTTAATTGTTATTTTGTTGTTTTATGAGCGAATTATGCGAGGTATTAAGACGTCCACTCGTTAAGTGACGGTGCTTGCATAAGCTGGTATACTCATATTAATTATATAAGACGTAAGAAGGTGATGCTGTGAAACGACTCGTTCTAGAGAGAACTGATAGTCATCACGCATATAGACGTGGGGTATTGATTTTAAGTGGTGGTAAGAGCTCACGCATGGGACAAAGCAAGGCTGATTTACCTTGGAAACAAGGCACTATGCTAACGGATTTGTTAGAGCGTGCTCGCTTGGCTGAGCCATCCGATATAGTTGTTTCCACCAATACACCATTAGATTTAAGAACTTTGCAAGGTGATTTATTTGAGTCACATCCCTTAAGTGATCGCAAAGGCCATAAAAAGCTTTGTGAACGTGAGCTAGCCTCTATAGAGCCGGATACGACGCATTGCTTGCAGTGGGTGCCACCTGAAGGAGAGGCTGTTACTATCTTTGTGGTTACTGATAAAGGTGGCAGTCATGGTCCTTTAAGTGGCATAGTTAGTGGCTTAGAAGAAGGACGCAGTGAAGTATATCTAGCCGTATCGATTGATATGCCATTTTTCGAGAATTTTGATTTTGCCACGACTAGCCATATGCTTGCTCGCTTAGGTGAAGCTCCTTTTGATTGTGTAGTGCCTACCTTGCATGGTCGGATTGAACCTATGGGGGCTTTGTATAGCAAGCGTTGTATTGAGCCTATAAAAGCCTTGCTTAAGGCAGAAGAATACCACGTGAGAGCTTTATTTGAGAGAGTAAAGACTGAATATATAGCTGTTGATGAACTCGCTCTAGATTATAAGAATATAAATACTCCCTTAGATTATAAAGTAGCACAAGCTAAAGAGTTGAATAGAGGGCGGAAAGTTCCGTTGATTTCAGTGTGTGCTAAAGAATCTAAGACAGGGAAAACAACCATTTCGGCAGCTCTTATCAAAGCATTGACTGATAAAGGCTTTGAAATGGGCTATGTGAAAAGTGATGGCCATGGATTTACCATGGACAGGGAAGGAAGTGATACCTTTCAAGCTAGCCAGGCTGGCGCAAAGGCTGTTGCAATTAGTGGGCCACATAGTTATGCTATGATTGTAAAGCATAATAAAAAGAAGGATATTGCAAGCTTGGCGGAGAATTTATCAGTAGACCTGGTTGTATTAGAAACACGCAGTCGAGGTGTATTGCCTATTATTGAGGTGGTTCCTAATTTTAAAACCATTACAAATAGTACTGCTGGTAAGGGGGAAAGCCCTATAGCAGCTGAAAAAATTACCGTATCTGAAAGCGCTATTACATCCGAGAGACATGTAGTTTCCGAAAGTCCTATCAATGAGCATGACGTTATCGCTGTTATATCTATGAGCGATGAGCCTTTGCCAGTAGAGAAAGGCTTGCGGACAACGCGCTACTTTACAAAGTCTCAAGTCACCGAGTTAGCGAATTGGCTTTGTGAGGACGTGTTGTAAAAGCTGTACTAAAGTTTTTTCGTAGCTAATAACATTTAGTAGGCTATGTGTAATGATTTTTCGGTGCTTTATGCAAGATAAGCTTGTGAAAGGGAATAGACAAGCTATCTCTGTTTTGGCGTAGACGAATAATAAATGAGAGAACCCGCATAATAGGATTAGGTATATAGTGAAAGCGATTCAAGTGAATGAGAGGATGCCATATGCAAACTAACTATGAGAAAATTGTGTCTGTTTGTTCGTACTGTGGTTCAGGTTGTCAGATAGAGTTTACTGTCGACAAAAAAGCCAATCGCATTATTGAAGCGAAGGGAGCTCCTGGGCGAACAAATGAAGGCCGCTTATGTTTAAAAGGTTTTTATGGTTGGGATTATTTAAATGATCCTAAGATTTTAACTCGTCGTATTACACAGCCAATGATTCGCAAGGTCGGTAAGGGTAGTGAATTAGAACCAGTAAGCTGGGATGAAGCAATTAAGTATACAGCGGATCGACTCAAAGCAGTTATTAAAGAGTATGGTCCAGATTGTGTTATGGCAGCTGGTTCTGCTCGAGGTCCTGGTAATGAAGCAGGTTATATTACTCAAAAGTTTATGCGTGCTGTAGTGGGCACTAATAATGTGGACCACTGTGCCCGCATTTGTCATGCTGCATCTGTGGCAGGTTTGAAACAGACTATTGGGGAAGGGGCCATGTCTGTTAGTGTGCCAGAAATTGAAGATGCGGAAGTAATTTTGAATATTGGTTACAATGGTGCTACATCACATCCAATCGTAGCGCGCCGTATTGTAAAAGCTAAGGCTAAAGGGGCTAAGATTATTTGTGCAGACCCTCAGATTTCAGAAACAGCCCGTATTGCCGATATTCATTTACAACAAAAGGGTGGTACTAATTTATTATTGTTAAATGCACTAGCATATACAATTATTGATGAACATTTATATGACGAAGAGTTTATCAAAGAACATGTAAATGGTTTTGAAGAATATGTACCTAAGTTAAAAGGCTATGCACCGGAAGAGGTAGCTCATTTAGTGGGCGTTACAGCACAGCAAATTCGCGAAGCAGCTCGAATCTATGCCTCCTCTAAGCATTCTATTATTCTTTGGGGCATGGGCATTACCCAGTTCTTCCAAGGTGTAGATAGCGTAGCCGCTTGTTCTAATTTAGCTATGCTAACTGGTAACTATGGTCATTATGCAACTGGCGTAGGTCCTGTACGTGGTCAGAATAACGTACAAGGCACTTGTGATATGGGCATTTTACCTGATGTATATCCTGGTTATCAATCTGTAACTGATGATGCAGTACGTGAAAAATTTGAAGAAGCTTGGGGCGTTAAACTATCACCTAATGTAGGGATGAAATTAACTCAAGTGCCAGAATATGTATTGGAAGAAACAGACCCTAAGAAACAGATTCATGCATACTATATTATTGGTGAAGACCCTGCGCAATCAGATCCTAACTTAGACGAAATACGTGAGGCTTTACAGAAAATAGACTTTGTTATTGTACAAGATATTTTCATGAACCGTACTGCTGAATATGCAGATGTAATTTTACCAGCCACTGCTTGGGGTGAACATGATGCTATCTTCACTTGTTGTGACCGTGGTTTCCAACGAGTGCGCAAAGTAATTGAACCACCGGAAGGCGTAAAAACTGACTGGGAAATTCTCTGTCTTATTGCTACAGCTATGGGCTATCCAATGCACTACAATAATACAGAAGAAATTTGGGATGAAATGCGTAAATTAGCACCTAAATTTACTGGTGCCACCTATGCTAAAATTGAGGCGCTTGGTGGGGTACAATGGCCTTGCTATGATGAAAGTATGGAGGATAAAGGGACTATGTTCCTCCATGAAGGTGGCCAATTTGCCACTAAAGATGGGCGTGGTAATTTAGTCTTTACTGATTATCAACCAGTTAAGGAAGATGTAGATGAAGAATATCCATTGTCCTTCTGTACAGTACGTGAAGTAGGTCACTACTCAGCTCGTACTATGACTGGTAACTGTCGCATGCTTCGCCAATTAGAAGATGAGCCTGGCTGGATTGCTATGAATCCAAAAGATTGTGAAGCTTTAGGCGTTGAACAAGGTGATTTGGTTCGCGTTCGCTCTCGTCGTGGCAGCTTAATTACCCGTTGCTTACCAACTGAGCGCGCTAAAGAAGGGGCTACTTACATGACCTATCAATGGTGGATTGGTGCATGTAATGAACTAACTTTAGGCGAGCTTGACCCTAAGAGTAAGACACCAGAATATAAATACTGTGCATGCCGTGTTGAAAAATTAGAAGATCAAGCGGAAGCAGAAGAATATGTGAAGTCACAATATGCTTTAATTAGAGCGAAAAATGGTATAGTAAAGGCAGGTGCCGGTGCATGAATCGATTTGTAAAAGGAAATCCCCTACTTTGTATTGGCTGCCGTACATGTATGGTAGCTTGTGTGGTAGCTCATCGCGGTAATGGTATTTTTACCACAGACCCAGATAGTGAAGACTTTTTCCCACGCATTCACGTTATTAAAACTAAAACTAAGACTATGACAGTGCAATGTCATCATTGTGAAAACGCACCTTGTGTTACAGTATGCCCTGTAGGCGCTCTAGAAAAAGGGGCAGATAGCATTTTACTTCATGAAGAGCGCTGCATTGGTTGCCAACAATGTACTATGGCTTGCCCATTTGGTGCTATTCAAATGAAAACTGTAGACGAAGCAGAGGGCGTTCGCGTAGTAGCTAATAAATGCGACCTTTGTGCTCATACAGAAGAAGGCACACCAGCTTGTGTATCTCATTGTCCAACAGAAGCCTTGACCTATTATGTTGATGATGCGATTCAAAACATTGTAAGTCAGAAGAACCTTCAAACGGCTCGTAAAGCTTGGGCTGCAAAGGAGGGACAAGTATGAACCAATTTGTATTTTGTGACGTAGACCTCTGCATTGGTTGTGGTATGTGTGAACGACAATGTATTATGGCTCATCATGGTCTGAAAATGACAGAAGTTAAATTAGATGATCCATTACAACGAGCTCGCTGTAAAGCATATCGCTTGCCTGATATGAAGATTGCTGTACATTGTCGCCATTGTGAAAATGCACCTTGTATGAAAGCTTGTCCAGTAAATGCTATTTCTAAGCGCAATGACAATATGATTTTTGTAGACGAAGATGTTTGCATTGGTTGCCGTGAATGTGTATTAGCTTGTCCTTTTGGGGCCGTGCGCATGGCGCCACTTGAAAATGGGCGCACTGTAGCAACTAAATGTGACCTTTGCATTGATACAGAAGCGGGTACGCCAGCTTGCATTACTGGTTGTCCTAAAAAAGCATTAACCTTAGTTACTGAAGATACTATAAAAGCATTGATTCAACATAAGCGAGAAACCTTTGCCTAAGAGTTTCAAATAATTAGATTTTTGATTAACTTTTGTTACAATGGCAACGATTGAGTCAAATGGAGTATGGTATATTGTAAATAACATTGTACTTAGTGGCGTAGTGCTATGGCGCTACGCCACTCTGATTTGTAAGGATGGAGACTATATGAAGGCCATAACAGTAGATGAATGCCAACAGATTTGGCGCGAAAAACTAAGTCATAGACAATTACAAGCTGTGGAGTATATTCCTATAAGTGAGGCCTTAGGTCGCGTACTAGGGGAAGATATTGTTGCAAAAACTGATATGCCACCTTTTAGAAAGTCTCCTTATGATGGTTATGTGATTGCCTATAGTGAAGGTCAACAGCGATTTAAGGTAGTAGGGCTTATCGGTGCTGGTGAAACGTATGATGCACCAGTAAAATCTGATGAAGCTGTACGCATTATGACCGGCGCTCCCATTCCGGAGGGCTGTGACACCATGATTATGCAGGAACGCTGTGACGTAGAGGGGGGCTACATAGTCGTTCGTGGTGAAATTAAGCAGGGTGATAATATCGTGCCACAAGGCGAAGAATGTGCCACCGGAGATGTGATTATAAAAGCGGGAGCACCATTGGATGCAGGTGCTATAGCTGTAGCGGCAGGACTGGGATATGCCACCATTGCAGTGTATAAGCCATTGACTGTATTAGTACTCACTTCAGGACGTGAAGTGGTAGCACTTGATAAACCACTAGGGGCTGGTCAAATTTATAATTCGAATCAGTTTATGCTGACTAATTTATTGGCCTCCTATGGTTTTTCCATAGTAAAGACCTACCATGTGAGTGATGATCCGGCGCTCTTAGATTCTGAAATTGAAACCGTTCGCTCTCTTAGTGAAGATGTGGATGTCATCATGAGTACTGGAGGAGTATCGGTAGGTTTATTTGACTCCATGCCGGCTATTTACAAAGCCTTAGGGGCCGAAGAGTTATATACAAGAATGTTGATGCGGCCAGGAGCGGCTTCTTTTGGAGGACTTATTCAAAAGGATACCCATTATACTTTGTGTTTTGGTTTGTCTGGAAATCCAACTGCTGCTTATAATGGATTTCACCTGTTAGCTTTGCCTATATTAAAGCTGTGCCAAGGCTATAGTGTATGTGACACTCTTATTGTGCCGATTCGCTTGGGGAGTACTATACATAAGAAAAATCCTTTTGATCGCTATGTGCAAGGTGTGATAACCTATGATGAAAAGGGGGCGCAGTTTACGCCTAATAGAGTGTTTACTTCCAGTGCTTTGTTAGGTTTGGCACAGGCTAATGGCTTGGCTAAACTTGATCAAGGAAAACACAGCTATGAGGCGGGGGAAACTGTACCTGTGATGATTTTAAAAAATAAATAAAACAAAGGCTCTATGTTACTGCCAATCTCTTAGGAGAGAGGCAAGTAGTACATAGAGCCTTCGTTTTTATTTGATGTATTTTTTCTTGTTTTTTATTTAATGAGTTTTTGCTTGTTTTTAATTTAATGTGTTTTGCCTTATTTGCTATTGAATACATTTAGTTTTACAGACCATGACTATGCTTTTAGTGTCATACAATATATGCTTTTAATATCATATAATATATGTGTTTAGTGTCATAGATATATGTTTTTAGTGTTATGTTATTAGTATCTTATAAGCCGGTAATGCGTTCTTTGTGAGTCATGCATTTAAATGAATCAGGGCGGAGCACATTGACTAAGGTAATATTGTACTTTTCTGCTAAACTGATGCCTAGCGCTGTAGGCATAGCACGGGAGCACATAATAGGAACACCGATGCGATTCACTTTGTAAATTACCGATTGTGGCACGCGGCCGCTGAAAATTAAAATCTTATCCGATGTATCAATATTTTGTGTTACGACAATGCCAAGGAGACGATCGAGCACATTGTGACGACCTACATCTTCTGCATAGGCAATAACTTTACCATCTTTTACAATGGCGCCTTCATGGACGCCATGAGATGTATGATGAGCTTTAGTAATGGAGTCTAAGAGACCACCATAACTACAGATTTCATCAGCGCTGACTTTAAAATCCATGTTTTTAGGGGCTCTAGGTTTAGGTGCCGCATCTTGGTAATAACTTACATCATGAGTGAGGCTTACATCGATACGATGGGTGTCTCTATCCATGACAATATTGGCAATATCCTCAGGGCCCTCAACATGGCCTTCGACGATACAATAGCCAATGATTAAATCTTTGAAATCATGAGGAGAAGCAATGAGTGTACTAATCGATTTATTTTCAATATATAGCTTGTAAGCTACTTCTTGTGAAATATCAAGGACTTGCTCTTCTGGGCCATTTTGCTTAGAGTACGAGGTGCAGGTGTAATGATTGATGTCCGATAAAGAATACATAGCAATACCTCCTTAGGTAAAAGTTATAGACATAACTTCATATCCTACGGTTTAATCGTAGGGGTATCCTAGCATTTTAAAATGTATGAATATGTGACTTTTTTTATGCTAGTCATTGACACGATGTAAATCTACTAAATTTATAGGATATAATAATATATATAAATAATATCATGTTTCGTGGATACAAACAATTGTTAAAAACTCATACTTGAAAAGACGCAAAAGTAAGCAATAAATGGTGATTGAGAAGGTGTATAAAAATTGTAAAAAAATGAATATAAAAATTTAATCTTGCGGAAAAATTATAATTATCATGTATTATTTATACATAAAATTTTCTATAGATTGTTTGTCAGGAGCATTAAATTTTGATAAAATAAATCATAAAATTTTTGCAAGAAGTTTGAGAAAGAAGTGAGTTAATTGGCAATTTTTAAGAAACTGAGTTTAGCTGCTTGGATTGGCATTGGTTTGGTCCTAGGTGTTGTTGTGGGGACAGTGGCACCAGATATAGCAGTTCAACTTAAGCCATTAGGGGACGTTTTTATTCGCATGATTAAAATGATCGTAGTGCCCTTGATTTTTAGCTCCCTTGTCATGGGGATTGCAGGCACTGGTGATTTTAAGAAATTAGGCCGCCTAGGGGGCAAATCCATTTTATGGTTTGAAGTGGCTACTACCTTAGCTTTAATCGTCGGTTTAGTAGCTGTTAATCTAATGGAGCCCGGTGTAGGCGTTACGATGACTCATGTAGGGAGTAATGAGGCGGTTACTAAAGCGGCATCCAGTCATGGATTAGATCATGTGCAGATGTTAGTCAATATTGTGCCAACTAATATTATTGATGCCATGGGGCGTGGCGATATGCTGCAGATTATATTCTTTAGTTGCTTGTTCGCCATTGCTGCTGCAGGAAGTGGTAAAGAAGGTCTTCACATTATTGACCTCTCTAAAAGTGTCGCACATATTATGTTTAAAGTAACACATTATGTTATGTATGTGTCTCCTATCGGTATTTTTGGTGCCATTGCATATACAATTGGTGAATATGGCATTGAGATGCTCATGCCACTTATTAAATTAGTCGTTTGCCTTTATATTGCAGTCGCTGTATTCCTAGTGTTGACTGTGGCATTGGCGTCAGCGGTGACGAAGACTAATTTGTTTCCTTTGCTAAAAACACTAAAAGAGCCTATGGTCTTAGCTTTTTCCACAGCAGCTAGCGAAGCGGCCTTGCCGATTGCTATGGAGCGCTTAGAAAAAGCGCGGATTCCAAGTCATATAGTCAGCTTTGTGTTGCCATTAGGCTATACCTTTAATTTAGATGGCTCTACTTTATACAGTGCTATCGCAGTTGTATTTTTATCGCAAGTATATGGCATCCCCTTCCCACTAGAGCTACAAGTAGTTATGCTCTTGACTTTAATGGTATCTACTAAGGGGATTGCTGGTGTACCAGGTGCAGCCCTCATAGTAATTGCTGGTACAGCGGCAGCTTTTGGCTTACCAGTAGAAGGCATTGCTATTTTGCTCGGCGTGGACCGCGTGCTCGATATGGCTCGCACTATGTGTAATGTTACCGGCAATTGTATTGCAGCAGTAGTTGTGGCGCGCTGGGAAAATGATGTAACAGCAGATGATTTGAAAGAGCATATTCGCGAAGAAAATGCGGAGTTAAGTTCCCTGTAAAACATGTTCTTAGTCTCGGTTACATGTATTCTTAGTCTCTATAAAGCGTTTTTTTATCCTTGGATATTGGGCACTTAGTCTCTGTAAATCGTGCGTTTAGTGCCTGTAAATTTTGTCCTAAGTAATACGTAATAGTCCCCTATTATAGGGGGCTTATTTTTTTACGTCATTTTAGTTCTATATATTATATAAATTAGGCATATGAAAGTACAAATGTATAGTAGAGGAATATAGAATAATGTAGTATGATAAGTATATAGACTTTTGTATATATACTAGGAGGTATATTCATGTACAGCGATATTGAAATTGCACAAGCCAACCAGATGGAACCGATTACGAAGATTGCTGATAAATGCGGCATTTTACCAGAAGAATTGGAACAATATGGTCATTACAAAGCCAAAGTATCCTTAGATATTTTAAAACGCTTGAAAGATAGACCAGATGGCAAACTTGTACTCGTAACGGCGATTACACCTACACCAGCAGGGGAAGGTAAATCTACTACGTCCATTGGCCTAGCACAAGCTCTTAATAAAATTGGTAAGAATACAGTTGTTGCTCTACGTGAACCATCCTTAGGCCCTGTATTTGGTATTAAAGGCGGTGCTGCTGGCGGCGGTTATGCTCAAGTAGTTCCTATGGATGATATTAATCTTCATTTCACTGGCGATATGCATGCGATTACAGCGGCTAATAATTTATTGTCTGCTATGATTGATAATCATGTGCACCAAGGCAATGAATTAAATATTGATGTGCGTCAAATCTCTTGGCGCCGCGTTATGGACATGAATGACCGTGCGCTTCGTCAAGTCGTTGTTGGCTTAGGCGGCAAAGTATGTGGCTTCCCTCGTGAAGATGGCTTTATGATTACTGTAGCCTCTGAAATTATGGCAGCTCTTTGTCTCGCAACAAGTCTGGAAGACTTAAAAGAACGCTTTGGCCGCATTGTTATTGGTTCTAATCTCAGTGGTGATCCTGTATATGTACATCAATTAGGTTGTGAAGGGGCTATGGCACTTCTTATGAAAGATGCAATTAAGCCAAATCTTGTGCAAACCTTAGAACATACACCAGCGGTTGTACATGGCGGTCCATTTGCTAATATTGCTCATGGCTGTAACTCCATTTTAGCGACTAAATTAGCTTTAAAATTAGGTGACATTGTAGTTACAGAAGCAGGCTTTGGTGCTGATCTTGGAGCTGAAAAATTCCTAGATATTAAATGTCATTATGGTGATATTTTCCCTAATGCAGTAGTAGTGGTAGCTACTATTCGTGCCCTTAAAATGCATGGTGGCGTAAAGAAACAAGATCTTAATGAAGAAAATGTAGCCGCTGTTGATGCAGGCTTTGTAAATCTTGCTAAACAAGTAGAAAATATCCGTGGTTATGGTTTACCTGTTCTTGTCGCTATCAACAAATTCTCTTCTGATACGCAAGCTGAAGTCGACTTACTCCTTAAAAAATGTAACGAATACGGCGTTGATGTAAGTCTCAACGAATGTTGGGAAAAAGGCGGCGACGGTGGTATCGACATGGCTAAACAAGTAGCGGCTATTATTGAAAAATCTGACGTGCCTGCTAAGATGATGTATGATGTGAATGAAACAATTCCAGCAAAAATCACTCATATTGTTCAAAAAATTTATGGTGGTGATGGTGTAGAATTCACGGCTAATGCGAAAAAACAGATTGCTCAGTTAGAAGCTTGGGGCTTAGATAAATTGCCAGTATGTATTGCAAAAACACAATACTCCTTGAGTGATAATCCAGATTTATTAGGTGCTCCATCCAATTTCACTATTAATGTACAAGATGTGCGTGTAGCGAATGGTGCAGGCTTTATTGTATGCCGCACTAGCAATATTATGGTAATGCCAGGCCTACCTAAAGCGCCAGCAGCTCTTAAAATGGACATCGACACTGATGGCAAAATTACAGGTTTATTCTAAGCATTGAAAAAAGCTTGAAAAATTCTGATAGAGTGAAGGATAGAGTGAACTAAAACATATATGGAAGCCCTATGCTAGGTGCGAGTTAGCCATGGCATAGGGCTTTTTATAAATAGGGCTATATAAATAGTAAAAAGGAGTTAAAACCATGGCAATTAAAGACTTAACAGTACATACATTTATCGAAAATACAGGCTCTAGCGAACCCACCCCAGGTGGTGGCAGTGTGGCAGCTTTAACGGCATCCTCTGCAGCTGCGTTGATTGAAATGGTAGCAAACTTAACTTTGGGGAAAGAGAAATTTAAGGCAGTCGAAGCAGAAATGCAAGCAATTCAAAAGGAAACGAGTCAACTAAAACAGGACTTTTTAGATATGATCGATGAAGATTGCGCCGCTTTTAATGAAATTATGGCAGCCTATAAATTGCCAAAAAATACTGATGAAGAAAAGACAGCTCGCCAAGCGGCCATTCAAGGGGCTAGTAAAGGGGCGGCATTGGCTCCTTTTAAAATTGGAGAAACTGCGTTGTCATTGTTTGATTTAGCAGAAGCCGTTATTAAACGAGGTAATCCTATGCTTGTAACCGATGGTGCTGTAGCTGTTATTAATGCTAGAGCAGCCGTAAAAGCAGCATTTTATAATGTAAAGATTAACTTAGGCAGCATTAAGGATGAAGAATTTGTAGCATCTTTAAAGGTTAAGATGGAGCAAATGGAACAGACTGCTGATATGCGCGAGCAGGAATTACTAGGACTGGTAGCATTATAAGTGGATAGTGCTGTGAGGGAAATAGTTTAAGCATAATAGTTTAAGCATAATATTTTAGATATTAAATTAGATACCATATAGCTAAAGAGTGATAAAAAATAATAAAAAGTACTAACGAAAGTTAGTACTTTTTTTGTGCTTATGAGGGGGAGATAGCAAATATAGTATTATCGATCTCAACTTAGTTTAGTTGTTAAAAAATATAGAGAGAATGATGAAAATAATATTCAATTAATAAAATGTGCGATTTTACATAAAATTTACTGTGTATATATATTTACTTTACAATGATTAAAAAATCATTAAATCAGAAAAATAAGATATATTTATTTTGGTTGCAAAATACAAATAATCGATAGTTAATATAGGGATTTACCTGTAATGATAATTTTTTGTCTAATTTTGGTATAGATGTGACGAGTTTTAATACTGATAATAAAGATTCGTAATGTAAAACTTGAAAAATTAAATAAAAAAACATAAAAGTTTAAAAATTAAAATTTATAAACAAGATTAATATTGCATGAAAATACTAATTTATGGTAATCTAAATTCATGAAAACTATATTGATAAAAATAAATAAGTTAAACGTTAATTAATTAAATAAAATAATTAATGAATGATGAATTAACGTTGGACAGTAAAATTTCTTTATTAATAAAACAAATGGATGAGAATTAAGTTAGGAGGATGTTTAATGAGTACTGAATTAAACAAAAAACAAATGAAACGTTTTGCAGCTTTAGCCGTGGCAGCAGGTTTATTGGGAAGTAGCAATGTAATCGCTGCAGATCCAGATAATGTATTGAAGGGCACAGGCACTGGGCTGGCTGTAGGTGCTACGGCGGATACAGGCGATAATTCTAATGCTACAGCAGTCGGTGATAAAGCGAAAGCTACTGCAGGGGCGACAGTAGCTATCGGTAGTGGTGCACAAGCTACTTCTGGTTTTGCTGTAGCTATTGGTGGTAGTAGTACTAAAGCATTAGGAAGCCAGTCGATTGCAATTGGCTCTACAGCAAATACTAATGCTTCAGCTACACAGTCCGTAGCGCTTGGGCAGCGCGCAAGAGCATGGAATGTAGGCGCTGTTTCTTTAGGTAGCTATGCTACAGCTTCAGGTTTACATGCTACAAGTGTTGGTTATTATTCTCAAGCAACTGGCAGTCAATCAGTTGCTATGGGGATATCTTCTGTTGCTCAAAATGCTCATGATACAGCTGTTGGTGCAGGGGCTAGAGCTATTGGTGGTGTTACTGTCGCATTAGGGGGCGGCAGCTTGGCGGCTCAAAATCAGGCTATTGCTGTAGGGGGCAATGCTAATGTAAGTGCTACATCTCATAGTGGCATTGCTATTGGTAGCCAAGCATATGTGGGAAAACCTGATGAGAAACATCCAACAGTGGTACAACCAGAAGCTGAACCAGAAGATAAAGACTATACTGTAGATTACACGATTGGTGAAAAATATGATGTACAACCAATTGATGATACTGTATCTACTACACCAGGTTTAGAAACTAAGAACTCTATTGCTATTGGTTTACAAGCTAAATCCTTTGGCCTTCAAACTTTGGCTATGGGTGCTGGTTCTGAAGCTCATGATTCTAATTCCGTTGCCGTAGGGCCAGCAGCAATTGCTAAAGGCAATTATGCCATTGCTATTGGTCAACAATCACGTACAGCTTTTGACAATACCGTGGCGATTGGTCACTATACGGAAGCTCGTGGTGAACAATCTACAGCACTTGGTTACTATTCTCGCGTAAGTGGTAAGAATAATACGGCATTAGGTGATTATTCTCGTCTAGAAGGCGTATCTGACTCTGTGGCCGTAGGTTCTCATTCTCGTTCGTTATTAAATAATTCTGTTGCCTTAGGTAAAGATTCTTTGGCAGCACCTAGTACAGACTTTAACAATAAAGCGTATTTAAGTGATGAAGATTTCAATGTATCACAAGGTGTTGTATCTGTAGGTAATGTGGCTTATTCTGTAGGTTCTGGTGATGATAAAAAAGATATTGCCGTAAATAATCGCCGCATCATCAATGTAGCAGGTGGTTTTGCTGATACAGATGCTGTTAACGTTGCGCAATTACGTACCTTAGCAGACCGTGTAGTGCCAATTTATTCTGGTGGCTCTACTTCAGGTGATACTTACAAATCTGGTAATACAATCAACAGTACAGGTACATTAAATACATTAGCCTTTGATTTTGGTGAAGGCCTTAAAGCACAAGAAGTAGGCGCTGATAATGATAAACGCGTATTAGTGACTCTAGATAAAGAATATATTGACCAAAATCCTGATCTTAAAGGAGAAAAGGGTGAAAAAGGTGACACCGGCGCACAAGGCCCTCAAGGTCCACAAGGAGATGCTGGCCCTAAAGGTGATACTGGTGAAACTGGTCCTAAAGGTGACACCGGCGCACAAGGCCCACAAGGAGAAGCTGGTCCTAAAGGCGATAATGGTGAAACTGGCCCTAAAGGTGATAAAGGTGAAACTGGTGCACAAGGTCCTAAGGGCGATACAGGGGCACCAGGACAAGATGCTCCAACTAATGCGCCAAACACTAGTGGATTAACAATCTCGGGTGGCCCAACAATTACTAAGGATTTAGTCGATGTAAATGGTCAACAAATCCATGGTGTGGCCGATGGTACTGCTTGGAATGATGCCGTTAATGTAGGTCAATTACGTGGCGTTGAGTCCAAATTAAATAAGAAAATTGAAAAGACTGGTGCAATGAGTGCGGCTTTAGCAGCTCTTAATGGCACTTATGATTTAGATTATAAGAAAACAGCAATTAATGCAGGTCTTGGCTATTATAAAGGTGAATCTGCTATTGCTTTAGGTGTAGCACATCGCTTGAATGAAGATGTACGTTTAAGTGCAGGCTTAGCGTATAGCGGTAATAGCGACACTATGGTAAATGCTGGTATTTCTTGGGCTGTTGGCAGTGCGCCTAATGCAAGTGTTAACATCCGCGAAGAAAATAAAGAGCTTCGTGGTCGTTTAGAAACGTATGAAGCACGTTTAGAAGCACAACAGGCTGAAATTAATGAATTAAGAGCTTTAGTACAACAAAGCTTACAAAAATAAAAAGAAGAGAGAACATATAAAAAATGCTGTAGTTCTATTTAAGAACTACAGCATTTTGACTATAAGGCGACTTGATATTCATTTTATCAAGCCGCCTTATTTTTATAGAGTGTCTATTTTTAAATTTTAAACTTTTTATTTCTTTTCAGGTTGTGGATGATTTAACGCATAGGTATCATTTTGAGCAATAATATCCAAGAATACAAGTGGCTCTTCCTTTTCATTGCGCAATGCATGACCTTGACCAGGGCGTGCAATAGTAATGTCACCGGCTTTTACAACAGTTTCTTTGCCTGTGCCATCCATGAAGATACCTTCGCCAGAAACGATGATATAGGTGTCTTCATTTACACCATGTGTGTGGAGACCAATGGATGCACCTTTTTCTAACGTCATCCAGCCGATTTCTTTGATGGCCGCTTCTTTAGAAGCTTGGTCACGTGTAAAGGAGAACTTACCAAATAAAGTCCCTTCACCTTTAGCTACATTTTGCTTATCAAGAGTGATGAGCTGATCTTTTGGATAATATTGCTCATCTGGAGCAAATTGAGTTTGCTCAGCAGCTAGTGCTGTACCTGTAGCGAGAACACCAGCCAATGCTAATACAGCTGTTAATTTTCTTAATTTCATACAATTCCTCCTTACAAACCTAATCATTAATTGCCTTACTAGGCAAGTCAGCGTTTGTCATATTTACTCATTGTTTTAGAAAGTGATTGCACTATTCACAAAATGAACTATGCCTTGAATTAATAGTAAATATGCAAATTGTTAATGTAAGTATAATCCTATTTAATGCAGATGACAAGAGTTTAATGAACATTAGTAGTTCTTAGCATATTTATAAAAAGATGTTTCAACATATTTATAAAAGCTGTTTAAGCAAGTTTATAAAAATATGCTCAAGCTAATTTATAAAAATATGTTTAAACAAGCATATGTGCTCTGTTGAGCATACTCATCTTATTAAGCCGCTTTTATAGGGGAAATTTTAGTTTTAACGAATCCTGTAAGCAGAGGCTACTATTGAAAAAGTCTAGTACGATAAAGTCTAATGTGACGGAGTTGGTGCGATAGAATGCTGACTATAGGTTGATTATAGTATGAAGCGTTATAGTATGAAAATCATAGTTATACAAAAAGTAGCCATACATTAAGTTAGTACAGGGGGATTTTGATGTTTCAAGTGGAATTTGAGTTAGATCGGATTATTAAGGAGGCTATAGAATTAAAAGCTAGCGATATTCATTTTGATGCAGCACCTGCGGCCTTACTTATTCGCCTAAGAATACATGGAAGTCTTCAAATTAAAGAGGAAATACCGCGAGGCCGAGCTGAGCAATTAATTAATCGTATTAAAATTCTCAGTGGCATGGATATAGGCGAAAAGCGATTGCCTCAAGATGGTCGCTGGTCGTGGACCGATAAGGGGGATTCTCCCTCTTATATGCTTCGCGTGTCATCGTTGCCCTCTGTATATGGGGAGACGATTGTTTGCCGCATAGTGGGCAATGAAAATTGCTATAAAAATTTACGTCAATTAGGCATGAGCGAAGCGCTTTATGCATTGGTCAGTGATACCTTAAAACGGCCTCATGGTCTATTGTTAGTCAGTGGTCCTACAGGTTCAGGGAAAACCTCTACTTTATATGCCTTATTGCGTTTATTACATGTAGTGGAAGAGAATGTAATTTCCCTAGAAAATCCTGTTGAAGCCGATATTCCAGGGGCCATACAGGTACAGATTAATTCGAAAATTGGCTATACCTTTCCTTATGCTTTGCGTGCAGTTCTTAGACAAGACCCAGATACTATTATGGTGGGAGAGATTCGTGATGTAGAAACTGCTGAACTAGCAGTTCAAGCTGCCTTGACGGGGCATCGCGTGTTGGCCACGATACATACTAATGATGCGGTAGGCGTAAGAGAACGTTTATTAGATATGGGTATTCCCGACTATTTAGTACGTGCCACTTTATTGGGCGCTTTAGCCCAGCGATTAGTACGGATTAAGACTGAAGAAGGCCATAGTCGTAAGGCAATTTATGAATTTCTTAAAATTCCGAGCAAAAATGTTAATTGGCAGGCATTAGACCAGTATGTAAAACCTACCTTACAGGAATCTGGTGAAGACTTGCTGCGACAAGGGCTTACTACGAAAGACGAATTGCAGCGAGTAGGTTTAACATGAATTAGTGCGAGTGAGGGACGGTAACATGAGTTAGAGCGGAGAACGAGGCATATGTATGTTATATCCTATGTTAGATTGGGCTATTAAATATAGAGCTACAGATATTCATTTAGAATACGGCGGAGAGCCACGATTTCGGTTAGGTGCAGATTTAGTGAAATTAGAGGAGTTAAGTGCGCAGCATACTTACAAAGAAAATGGTCCCGAAATGCCATCTCGTACTTCTACGATACAAGTTGATGAATGCATATTTTCTCAGCTTATTGAGGTTTGTCATGGGGACTTACATATGGTAGATGGTGCATTTTCTTATGGGGATATACGAGTTCGTGTACATCTCTTTAAGGCGCAAGAGATACAATGTGGCACATTGCGCCTTTTATATAATGGAGATTTACAATTACCAGACGATGAGGAAGGTGAACTATTAAAGAAATTAGCGCTATTAAAAGAGGGCTTAGTCATTATTAGTGGACCCACTGGTTCAGGTAAATCCTTTGCGCTGGCGAGCTGTATTCAGCACATTAACTTGTGTGAATCAAGGCATATTGTGACCTTGGAGGATCCTATTGAGTTTGTCTTCTCCAACCAGAAGAGTTTGATACATCAGCGCCAATTAGGGCAAGATGTGAGCTCTATGGCTTTAGGAATAAAAGAAGCGTTACGGCAAGATCCTGATGTAATTATGATTGGTGAATTGCGTGATCGTCCTACTTTAGAGGCCGCCTTACATGCGGCAGAAACAGGGCATTTAGTATTTGCCACCTTGCATACACAACGAGCTGTAATGGCGATTAACCGTATAATTTCTATTTTTCCAGGGGAACAACAAGAAGAGGTGCGGTCTCAATTATCTCAAGTGCTGAGAGCCGTTATATGTCAACGGTTGGTAAGAAAAAATAATCAATTTATAACAGTAAGGGATATTTTATTAAATAATTCGGCAGTAGCTAATTTAATCCGTCAACGAAAAGAACCGCAAATTGTATCTATCCAAGAAATGCAGCGCCCCATGCAAACTATGGAAATGGCTGTAGCTAAGTTGCAATATAATTGGGGGCACTGTGAAGAGTTAGAGGCAGTTCTAGAGGATATATAGAGTTGGCATATTCGAGGAGGTGAGGTACAAGGTATGAAGCAATTTACTTATGTTGTATATGATGAGAAAGGGGGGATGCAAGAGGACTCATTATGGGCTGAATCGGTAGAAGAGGTAAAGTTGAAGCTAGTGTATCGCGGTTGGAAGATTATTCGCATTGAATCAGCCAAGCAAAGTAATCACAAAAGGCGCCACTGGTCCTATAAGGATGTGGTGGAGTTTTCCTATCGCATGAATTTACTCTTAGAAGCGGGGATTTCAATTCGTCGTGTTATGCAGTTTTTAAGCACGAGGCCAAGTAAACATATACCCTATGCTTTGATAAATGAGTCAATTCAACAGGGCCATCAGTTATCAGTGGTGCTAGAGGGAACGGGATTTCCACTTATCGGACAGGCTTTAATTTGTGCCGGGGAAGCGGCAGGTACTGTAGGGCAAAGCTTTAAACAAGTTAAATCGTACTATGAAAAGCAATTAGCTTGGCGACGGCAATTGTGGGGTGCAGCTACTTATCCATTATTTTTATTTGCTTTAATGATGGTTTTTCTAGCGGTGGCTATTGGTTTTATTATTCCATCGTTTAAAAAAGTATTGCTCAGTATGAATGTGCCTTTACCTTGGATAACTAAAGTGCTCTTTCAGCTGGGGGACTTTATTTCGGCACATTTACTTTTGTGTCTATTAGGGCCTTTGCTAGTGCTGTTATTAAGTAGTATGATCTTTAGACGGCCTGCTATGAAATCTAGGTTAGCAAAAATGTTTTGGCAATGGGGTGCGCATCATGAATGGTTTGATGCATTCTTTTTAGCTCGCATGACAGAAATTTGGGCCATTTTATTGGAATCTGGTGTGAGTATGACGGAGCTATTACGATTGTCAGAGAATTTGTGGGGCAATAGCTATGCTACTAGTTTACAAAAAAAGGTAGCACAGCAGGTGAAAGAAGGTGCTAGCTTTAGTAATGCGTTAAAGCTAGTCGGCTTAGGAAATGAGTTCTTATGGGAGTTGTTACTTATGGGGGAAGAGTCTGGCAGTATGGTAGATATGTTACTCCACTGTAGCCAATATTATGAGCAAATTACGAAGCGCTACATGCATAAAGCACAGCAATTAATGGAGCCGCTCATGATTTCACTTATGGGGATAGGCGTAGCAATTCTAGTTCTGGCGGTGATGCTTCCTATGTTTAATTCAGTTACAGCCATTCAAGGTATGTAACGATTGTTGTAAGGGATTGAATATAAAGTGATTTTTTGAAAGGGGTATTATATGACAATAGAAAGTATGGGGCGGATTTGTAAAGAGTGGTGTAATTTTAGTTCTAGTAAGAGCCATTGGCAAAAACGAATGAGAGCTAGACGTAAAGCTCAGGGCGGTTTTACATTAGTTGAATTAATGGTTGTAGTGGCAATTATTGCTATTTTAGCAGCCGTAGCGATGCCACAATTTTTAAATGCTGGCGATAAAGCCCGTGATGCAAAGATTCAGGCAGACCAGCAGACCATAAGTAATGCGGCACAATTATATATGATTGATAAATCTACTGATTCTGTGCCAACTGTATCTGATTTGTATAAAGAAGGATATTTATCTGAAGAAGTAAAGACACCTAAAGGTGGTGAATATACCATTTCGGCTGAAGCAAATGCTGGTGGAAAGGGTCAGCATATTGTAGTTAAGGCAAGTGATGAAGCAGAATAGTAAATTTAGAGAACACTAGTTAGTTTATTTGTTACTAAAGGTCATAAGGTAGTTACATGTGGTATATGCATTGGATCATAAATGCTTTAGTAGGCATGGCAGTGGCTAGAGGTGGACTCTACATATGCAATATATGGCAGCTAGGACGAGAACGGCGTTCTACTTCCTTCTATCTCTTCTCGATAAGTGTAGGTTTGAGTTTTGGCATATGTTGTGGCTTCCTAGAGCCTCATACAGACTTAGCTATATTGACAATTTTCTTCGGATTCGTTTTATTTATGGGCGCTACCATCGATTGGCAGTACCTTATCTTACCAGATGAGGGCGCTATATTTTTACTCATAAGTGGAATAGTTAGATTGTGGTTAATTGGCGAGTCTATTATGAATGCTGTAACTTCTATCTTTATAGTATTTTTTCTGGGCTGGTGTATGTACCGCCTGTGTCATCACTCTATAGGTTTAGGTGATGTGAAATGGCTAGCAGTTAGTATTGCTTGGATTCCCTGGGAACTACTGTGGCTGGTCCTTTATATAGCCTTTGTTAGTGGCAGTCTATATGTAGTCATCAGGCTAATCTATGAGCGAATTAAAACACCAGAACATCGGCAGTGTATAAAGGGCAAACGACTACCTTTTGGACCTTTTTTATGTAGTTCAATTTTTATTGTGTATATATGGGGAGACGCTATCAGTGCTTGGTACTATAACTGCTTTTGGTAAGAAAGTTCATTCAACTACAAGCTTTGGTAAGAAGCAACATTCGTCTAGAGCGAGCGGTTTTGTGTTAGCAGAGGTGTTGATTTATACCACTATCATAGCTGTGTTTGCTGCAGTAGCTTTAGTGTCAATTCACAGCGTAACTAATGAAGCACGTGTATTTGATCATATGACGCGGCTATTTTATTACAATTTAAAGCGCACACAGCTAATATCCTTACAGGGGCGTACTGGCGATGTGGCCAGTGAATATAACACAATGACAGTTTTTGACGAACAGTATGTGACAAATATGTATGAACCTTTATGGGGCAAAGAAACTATGGAGCTTCCTGAAACGATGATATTAAAAATTAATGTGCGTCGAAGTAATACGATTGATGCTAGTGGCTACGAAGGGCAAGATAATGCATCGACCTTAGAGTTGTATGATAAAGAATTACGTCGTGGAAGGCAGTATATTTTCTCACAACAGACTGCTCGCATTCGGTGGATTGATGTTACTTATTGAAGGGATTGTTTATGGAAAAATGAAAGTATGTTCAAGCTAGGAGCTAGTACATAATGAAGAATAGTAGTTTGTTCAAAAAGAATGAGGCTGGCTTTTTGTATTTAGATGCTTTAGGTGGCACTACTATAGTGGCTATAGTTATTTTAGCGGTTGCTACTATATTGGGAAGCTTGACCTTGCAGTATAGAATGGCTCGTATTGAATCAGAAGCCTTACAAATTGCTATCTCCGAGATGGAATTAGGGAAGTATGAAGCTCAGGCCGGTATGCTTAGTACCTCAATAAATAAGGATATTAGTAGTGGGGCTGGCTTGTGGTCAGATGCTTTTAAAGTAGAGCGACGTATGACCATTGAATCTGTAGGGCCAAAGCCACTGAAAAGATTGCAGGTGAAAGTGTATTATGACGATCAAGAGTGCATTACCCTTTGGACATATATTTGGGAAGGGTTTTCTTAGAAGATGTTTATCTATAAGAGTAAAGAAGCAAAAACAGTTGCAAGTGAAGAACATGCGACTGTATGTAAGCAATGCGCAAAATGGAGTTGAATCAGGGGCTCTATTGGTAGAGGCTGTAGTAGGCATGACTATTATTTTATTTGCTATGGGGAGCTTTTTAACACTTATGGCTCAGAGTTTTAGTTGGGCTCAACATTTACAGATTCGAAATGAACTGATGTATGAAAATATGACCGGGCGCCAGGTTTTGCGATATGCTTTGTTGAATACAGAAGCGCCGATTACCGTCAATTATAATTCGCGGTATTTAATTTGGGATGGGAAGCGGCGTTATGGCATTGAATATGGAGAGCTGCGGCGCCTGTTAGAAAATGGGCAAAAGCAGGCTTTATCATCGCCCACAATCAGCCCCAATTGGGGGAGCCTAGAAGTTACATCGGTGGCTAGCAGGTCTCATTTTACGCAGCTCACTTATGAAAGTAGGAAAGACGGCATAGGACCTATTCAGATGGAATGGCAAATGCTTCTAAAACCTTCGGCACCACTGACAATACCGATTCCACCGGAAACCACTCGAATGACTATATATCCTATGCATACATATTTTATGAGACCTTTTGATTTTATCACTGAAGGCATTGGGGACACTTAGGATGAAAGGACGAAATTATTACCAATCTAGGAGCTCATCAAGGGGCTTTTTCACTTATATGGCTTTATTTTTAGGAACTATTTTATTGTTATTTTGGAGCCAGCTTATGGCTGAAATGAAGATTGTTATACAAATTATGCATGACGAAGTGAAGCTGACTGAGGTGAATTACGAGGCTGAAGCTATGTTAGTAGTGCTTTTACAAGAATATAAACACCGAGGGTATATGATGACTGATGAGGTGATGACAGTGTATTCCGAGAAGGATGAACGGGTTACCTCGTATCGTTTATTAAGACCTTTGAGGAAAGGGGCTACAGGCCATCTCATAGTAAGAGTAAAGCATGAAAAGACCGGGTTACAAGCTCAGTATGTGGCGGAATTTCAGCAGGTGGAAGAACAGATTATTTTAAAATCAGTAAGACGTATGTAGTTTGCAGAGAGCTAGTTGTGGATATCGCATAATTTTGTGTATACGGTATAGTTGAGCCTATATCGTGTTTGAATATATACAGTGCGGTTGAGTATACGGTGTAGTTGAGTCTATACCATGTAGTTGAATATATATAGTACAGTTGAGTATACCGTGCAGTGAAGTACATAGTGAGGTTATGTATACAGTTAGAGGAGTTATATTTATGAAACATAGATTTACAGGCATTGCAATTAGTGATACGAACATGATTGGCATAGATCTTGCATATAAAAAAGGGGAATTTTTAGTTCAAGATGTGTTTCAATTACGGCGACAAGGCCAGCTAGTAGATGACTGTCAACGTTTTATAAAACACTTCTCTATTGAAGGGCAGCGTATGGCTGCAGCTGTTATTTCTGAGCGGCAAGACTTTTTGTTAGTAACACCTTCTTTAAGCCGCTTTGAAACGGCTGATTTATTAAAATGGCAAATCGGAGATTATGTAGATTGGCCAGAGGATTATTACTATTATGACTTTGTCATTGAAGACACACCGCCAGATTTTATTTCCTCAGGAGATGTGGAGCAACAGTTTGTTTATGTCGTTGCTTTGCCTCAGGCTTTAGTAAAAGATGTAGCAACAGGCCTATTAAAGGGGCATGGGAATCTTGAGATTATAGACTTTTTCCCTGGCGCTTTAACTAGGCGTTTTGTCGAGCATAATGGCAGTGTTATTGCTTTATTTAAGGCCCGTTCTGTAGAGCTTACAGGCTGGTATCGCCATATGTGTATTACAAAATGTGAATTGCCTTTAGATTTAGAGGCCGTGAAAACTGGTGTAGAGCAGTTAGAGACTGACCTCTATGCTCATTGCGTGCCAGGTATTGCCGGCATTGCTTGCTTTGAAGTAGAATTGGCAGATAATTCCGAACAGACTTTAGAGATTAAGGAATTATTGAAAATCTATGGTGAGTTAACGCCTATAAACAATATTGCGCAAGTGTCAGTGTGTAATGAAGTTGCTGAGGCAGAACCGCTTTTATGGCATATGGCCTTGGGGCTTGCTATTCGAGGTCTATATAAACCTTCGTATTAAAAGGAGTTAGTCATGAACTTTATGACTTTAGGTATGCGTTGGCGCAAATGGTATATTCTTAGAAAGTCTTACATATTGGTAACTATAGTTATTTTAATAGGGATTCCTTTGTATCTATTGAGTAGAAGTATTAGTTTTTATTTGGCTGCAGAGGACTTGCATGATGAGATCAACCAAATAAAGCTTCAGGGCAAGGCCAATCATGAATTAGTTAAAGACTATGAAGCGCAAAAAATTGCATTGTTGATGCATCCTTTAGAGGCTAAGTCAAAGTATGAAAACAGTGTAAATGATACGAACGAAGCTTCTGGTGGCAATAAAGAAAATAAACAGAAAAAAACTCGTGGAGAACTAGGTAGCTTACTGAATACGATGGTGTATTACATCTTAGTGGAGGCTGACGACCAGGTTCAGTTAGAAAGTATTCGCATCATGGAAAACGAGTTTACTATAAAAGGGCGCACTGTGTCAGCGGAGGCAGGCACAGCTTATGTGCAACGTTTAAAGTTAAAGCTAAAGGAGGCGGCTTTATCTGACAAGCAAGGAACTGACCCAGCTAATAAAATGGCTACATTTGAAATTCATGGCAGCCTTAAAGGAAGTTAAGCTACCAGCTAAATGGGTAGGGCTGGCTTTCACAGGATATGCCCTGATGTTAATAATTAGCATTATTGTATATTCTTGGTCTTATAATCACGTGCAGGCGTATGAAGGCGAGCGCCTTTTGGTGGAGTCCCAAAAAGTAAGTGATACATATATTGTAGAAAGTGAGTCATATAAACTTGTACAGCAGTTGAATCAGAATTATAGTCTAGGAGAGATTAAGAATATAGTTCTGTCAAAAGTAGCAGATCATCGCTTACAGCTTTTAGCTTTAGAAGAAGTAAAGCAGTCTAAGGGAAACGATGTGGAGGCGCTGCGACTTGAAGTAACTGGCGATTTGCAAGAATTTTTACTCCTTATGAATAAAATAAGCGAGACCTATCCTATGGTACAATGCAGGCCAGAATCTATGGTGCTGCAAAATGGACAACTTCATATGGTGTATATGATATATAGTGTATTGTAAATTTAGTACTGCAGTTTTAGTATCAGTATCATAGTTTTAGTATTGCACTTTGGGGAGTATTATTTTTGTATTGTAGTTTTGAATATATATATTAATTGAAATGTATCGTATTCTAAGGATATGTGAATAAGCCAAGACACATATATTTGCAAGATTTAGGTTTAATACATGAGCAAATATAACTGTCTTGGCTTTTATTTGTTCAAATTTTTCCTGCCATGTAGTACAATGAAAGGTAAGAAATTAACAGATAAAACAGGCGGGATATGATGAAACGAAATATAATTTTAATTGGAACCATGGGGAGTGGGAAGAGTCATCTGGGACGCAATTTAGCTGAGGCTAAAGGCTGGCAGTTTGTTGATACCGATAGATTGCTAGAGCGTCGATATAATTTGCCCATTGCCCAAATTTACGAAAAATTAGGCGAGAAAATGTTTCGCGCGGCAGAGCGTGAAATTTTAAAGAAAGTATGCTTGTATCATGAGTCTGTCATTTCAGTGGGAGGCAACTTTCCTATTGATGTTCGTACTTTGCGATATTTACAGCGTTATGCTTATATTGTAGGCATCCGTGCTGCTAATTATCGGATTGTAAAGCGCGTCAATCGCCGTATTGGGAAACGGCCAACCATGGATTATAATGATGTAGGTGGTTTTGTAGAGTCTATGCTACAAGTGTGGAAGCCACTGTATAAAAAATGTGATTTAGTGATTGATACTACCTATGGGCGCACCGAAGACTTAATAGACCGCATTCATGAGTCCATCGAAGCAGATGGCGTGGAGTTTAAGAAACGTCGACCATTAACGGGAGGGACATATAGTGAAAAATCTAGCAATTCTAACTAGCGGTGGTGATGCGCCAGGTATGAACGCGGCAGTTCGTGCCTTAGTTCGTAAGGGCGTATTTGAAGGCTATTCCATTTATGGCATTCGTCGCGGTTATGAAGGTTTATTGCATCGCGATATTATTCCTTTAGATCGACGTGATGTAGGGGCCATTGTCAATAAAGGTGGCACTATGCTCAAAACGGCGCGTTGCCCAGAATTTTCAGAGATTGAAAATCAGATAAAAGGAGCTCAAATTTTAAGAGACCATCATATTGACGCTTTACTTGTTATCGGTGGTGATGGGTCTATGGCGGGCGCTAAAGCGTTAAGTGATCAAGGCGTCCCTACGATTACCATTCCAGGTACTATAGATAATGATATGTGTGGTTCAAAATATACGATTGGTTTTGATACGGCATTAAATACAATTGTTGAAGCTGTTGGTAAAATTCGCGACACATCAACTGCCCATGACCGTGTAGCCATTGTAGAAGTAATGGGACGTCATGCAGGGCATTTAGCTGTTCAAGCAGGCCTAGCTTGTGGTGCTGAAATGGTTTTAATTCCAGAAAAGCCACTACCTTTAGACCAAGTCTGTGACCATTTGCGTGCATCCTATGAGGCGGGCAAAACCAATAGTATTATTATGGTTGCAGAAGGGGCATATCGCAGTTTTGAAGTGTGCTCGTATATTAAGGAACATATGGATATTTCTCCTAGTGTGACTGTACTCGGATATTTACAGCGTGGTGGTTCACCGTCTGCCAAAGATACAACTATGGCCGCCTTGATGGGAGAAAAGGCCATTGATACATTGAAGTCAGGGCAATATAATTGCTTGATTGGTGTCACTGATGCGGGCATAGAGGCTATTCCTTATGAAGTGGCTAAAGATATACGCTATCCGATTGATGAGGGGCAATACCAATTAATATCAGTACTGGCAAGATAAAATTAGTTGTTCTAAAGACCTGTATTAGCACGATAAAGCGTATTATTGAGATAAATTCATGAGTAACTCATTGGTTACGCATATAATTGCTTATATTTATACTGCATAAATTGTATATATTTTTGAGCGAACGTAGTTTTGGGCGCGAAAAAGCTTTAAATGAAAGTAGTGAAAATCATACACTATAGATTGCAACAGACTACAGAAAAGGAGTAAATGTGAATGTGGAGGAATCGTAAGTTTTGGGGGATTTTGGTCCTTGTATTGATTATAGCAGGCGCAGCATTCTATTATTTTAAATCAAATGATAGTGGCGCAGCACCGACGTATACTACCGGCAAGGTAGAGCGAGGAAATATTTCGACTATTATAACTGCTACGGGTACTATTAACCCAGTAAACTATGTAGATGTGTCTACTAATGTGGCGGGGAAATTAGAGACTGTATTAGTTAAGGAAAACCAACATGTTACAGAAGGTCAAGTGATTGCGACCATTGATGATCGCCAATTACAAGCTGCCGTAGATGATGCGAAAGCGACTATGGATACGAGCAAAATTAATTTAGATCGTTATGAGATTTTATTAGCTCAAGGGGCTATTTCACAGCAAAGCTATGACACGGCTAAAGAGACTTATGATAAAGCGGTGGCAGCTTATGACCGTGCAAAGGCTACGCTTGATGATTCTGTAATTACAGCACCAATGGATGGTACGGTTATTGGTACACCATTAAAAGTAGGTCAAACGATTAGTACTGGTATTTCCACACAGATGATTATTGCTACAGTGGCTGATTTAAGCAATTTAGAAATTTACTTAACAGTTGACGAAACAGATATTGGTAGCATTAAACAAGGTTCTCGCGTAGACTTTACAGTGGATGCGCACCCAGGTAAAACTTATACTGGTACAGTAAGTGATATTGCTCTTGGCACAAAGGGGAATATGGGTACAACAAGTTCTACAGTAGTGTATTACACAGTAAAAGTAGCTATTCCAGAGTCTGTAGCTGGTGATTTCTTCCCAACTATGACGGCTCGTGCCACTATTTATGGGGATGAACAAACCAATGTATTGGTAGTGCCTTTGGCAGCTGTTCGTACCGATAAAGTAGGGGAATATGTATATGTTATTAAAGATGGTAAACCAGTTCGAACTAGCGTAACAACCGGTATTACGGGCGATACTACAATCGAAATTACTAAAGGTCTCAATGAAGGTGATGAAATTGTAGTGAGCGGTGACGTAAGCTCGGCGGCAAAGACCACTAAATCTGGTGGCGGACCAATGTTTTAGGAGGCGCTTATGAATAAAGAAGCGGTAATAACATTGGAAGGCATTACCAAGACCTATATTAATGGTAAATTGGTAGTGCCCGTATTGCATGGCATAGACTTGTCCATTTATGAAGGGGAATTTACCTCCATTATGGGCCCTTCTGGTTCCGGGAAGTCTACGTTTATGAATATTTTAGGTTGCTTAGACCGACCTACCTCTGGCTCATATAAGCTAGATGGGGAAGAAGTGGCCACGCTCAGCGATGATGAATTAGCCTTTGTGCGCAATAAGCGCATTGGCTTCGTATTCCAAAGCTTCAATCTGTTACCAAAATTGACGGCACAAGATAATGTAGCATTACCTATGGTGTACGCTGGGGTTAAAAAGCAAGAGCGTAAAGAGCGAGCAGCTGAACTTTTAACTGCCTTAGGCTTAGGTGATCGACTTGACCATTTGCCAGCGGAACTCTCTGGTGGTCAAAGACAGCGTGTGGCCATTGCGCGTGCGTTGGCTAATAACCCGTCCATCATCATGGCCGATGAGCCTACAGGGAACTTAGACTCTAAGTCATCTGTAGATGTAATGGAAATTTTTACTAATTTATATAAGGAAGGCCGTACGATTATTCTCGTTACGCATGAGCCAGATATTGCGACCTATGCGAGTCGCAATATTGTCTTGCGTGACGGTTTAGTAGTGGAAGATAAGCAAAATCCTCATATGACAGGGTTAACAGCAGCGCATCAAGAAGCTTATGCAAAAGCACATCAAGCTGATGGTGTGGTTGCAACTTCTACTGAAACTAAAGCTAGTACTGAAACTAAAGCTTCCACTGAAACTGAAGCTGCTACTGAAACTGAAACTGCTACTGAAACTGAAACTGCTACTGAAGCTCAAGATTCTACTGAAATCAAAGCTTCATCTGAAACTAAAGCAAGTGATTCAGCTCATGACAGCACGGCCAAAGGAGGTGAGGCTCATGTATAAAGAAGGATTTCTCATGGCCTGGGCCTCTATTGTAGCGAATAAAATGCGCTCTCTCTTGACTATGCTGGGGATTATTATTGGCGTGGCTGCTGTAATTGCTCTCGTATCTATTGGCTATGGTGTGCGCAGTCAGATTCAAGACTCTATTTCTAGCTTAGGGAGTAATCTTCTCATGGTATATCCTGGTGCGCCACGGACGCCAGGGGTGCGACCAACAGCAGACTCGCAAAAAACGCTAAAAGTAGATGACTTTAAAGCAATTTCTCATCTTGATGGTGTTGAATTAGCCTCACCAGTATCGGCTGGTTCTAGCTATATCGTTATTTATACGAATAAAAACTGGACTACTAGTGTCAATGGTGTTAGTGCCAATTTCCAGGAAATTAACAATTGGACCGTTAAATCCGGCCGCTTTATTACGGATGCTCAAGTAGAGCGTCGCGAAAGGGTAGCTGTTATTGGTAACACCGTTGCGACGAATCTATTTGGCGATGAAGACCCTGTTGGTAAGGATATTCGTATTAAAAATAATCCTTACAAAATTGTAGGCGTTCTTGACGCCAAGGGATCTGGTAGCTTTGGTAATGACCAAGATGATATCGTATTTATCCCCTATACTACAGGGATGGAGCGACTTCAAGGGGTCGATTATCTTCGCATGATTTACATTCAAGCGAAAGAAGGCGACGATTTAACGCGCATTCAATCTGATGTGGAGAATATCTTGCGTGTAAGACACAAGGTAAAAAATCCAGAACTTGATGATTTCAATGTGCGTAACATGGCGACTGTTATGGAGACAGTGGAAGAAACAACCGCCACTATGACCATGTTCCTAGGTGCTGTAGCAGCGATTTCCCTTGTAGTTGGGGGCATTGGCATTATGAATATTATGCTCGTGTCCGTAACTGAGCGAACTCGGGAAATTGGGGTGCGCAAAGCCTTAGGGGCTACGTACCAGACTATTGTTATGCAGTTTTTAATTGAAGCTGTTGTAATTAGTTTAGTAGGCGGTGCCATTGGCATTGTCATTGGGATTGGTGCCTCGAAGGCCATCAGTGCCGTGTCGGGGATGACGACGGTAATTTCCATGGGGCCTATTTTATTATCCTTTGGATTCTCCATGGCCATCGGCTTAATATTTGGTTTATACCCAGCTCGTAAAGCGGCTAAGTTAAATCCAATTGATGCACTTCATTATGAATAAGTATATGCCAGCATTTGCTGATGAAGTAAGTGCTGGCCATTCTGATATATAGGGAGAGTGATTGTATGGCAAAAGAAATGAGGACCTTAGTTGATTTTTTCAACTCCATTCGCGAGGTAAACACTTTCGAGTGGTCAAAGGACTATGTCATTACTAGTGGCCGACCAGGGCATTTAGAAATGACCTTTACGACTGATGCAGAGCGACATATTAACTTCCAGGGAGCAGTACAAGGTGGCGTATATGCTACTTTTTCTGATATTTTGATGGGGGTTGCTTGCTTCACCTTAGGCCGCAAGGTGGTTACTATGGAGTTAAAGAGTAATTTCTTAAAAGGCTGTAAGGCTGGTGAAATCTTGCGCGGTGTAGGCAATGTAGAGCACAGTGGACGCAATACGATGGTAGCGACGAGTCGCATCTACAATGAAGTAGGCGATTTAGTTTATATTGGCAGTGGCACCTTTTACGTAACGGGAGGCTTAGATTTGCCAAGCTTGCCTTGGGCTTAAATAGGTATGTGTAAGATCTAAGGGTTGGTTTTATAAATTATGTTAAGACTTATACACTAAGACTTATGCATTAAGACTTATGTGTTAAGACTTATGTGTTGAGACTTATGTGTTAAGTCTTATGTGCTAAGAGTTATGGTGTGGACTATCCTTAGATAAGCCTTTGACAAGCCCTTAAATTCTTTGGTATACTAACTCATAGATTAATAAGTTATATAGGCTATGACAAAATTGGCCACTTAGTTTAGATTTCTCAGAGAGTAAAGCATTGGTGTGAGCTTTATAAATCGGCTAGGACAGGCCCTTCCTTTTGGAGCTATGGATTGAACTAAGAGTAGATTCATCGTGACGCCGCGTTAAGGCATTTGAGTACTAATTAGGGTGGTACCGCGAGTTTATACAACCTTCGCCCCTTGCCAGGGGTGGAGGTTTATTTTTTTAGGAGGCTATTATGGGCATGGAAGAAACATTACAGGCATTGAAACAGCAAGCCGCAGAGCTGATTAAAGGCGCTGATGCATTGCCAAAATTGCAAGAAGCAAGAGTTAAGTATTTAGGTAAAAAAGGTGAGCTCACAGCTTTGCTTAAAGGTCTTGGCAAATTAGCTGCTGAAGAACGCCCACGCATGGGTGCTTTAGTAAATACAGTGCGCCAAGAATTAGAAGCTATGATTGAAGATGTGCAAAGCAAATTAGAAGCTGAAGTATTAGCGGCTAAATTAAGTACTGAGAAAATCGATATTACATTGCCAGGCCGTGCTGCGCGCCAAGGCCATGTACATCCATTGACAGCTGTTAATGAGATGATTGAAGCATTCTTTATGAAAATGGGCTACACTGTAGCAGAAGGTCCTGAAATTGAAAGTGACCATTTTAACTTTGAATGCTTGAACTTGCCTGCTGACCATCCAGCTCGTGATATGCAAGATTCCTTCTACATTACAGAAAATATTTTACTTCGTACACATACATCGCCAGTGCAGGCTCGTACACTTCAAAGCCAAGAGCCAAATAGCCCAGTGCGCATGATTGCACCAGGTAAAGTATATCGTTGGGACTATGATGCTACGCATTCTCCTGTATTTCATCAAGTAGAAGGCCTCGTAGTAGATAAGGGCATCACGTTCTCTGATCTAAAAGGGACTCTCGAGCTTTTCTTGCGTCACATTTTCGGTGAAGAAACTAAAGTACGCTTCCGTACTAGCTTCTTCCCATTTACAGAACCAAGTGCTGAAGTAGATATTTCTTGCTGCATGTGTCATGGCGAAGGCTGCCGCGTATGCTCTCATACTGGTTGGCTTGAAATCTTAGGCTGTGGTATGGTGCATCCAGAAGTGCTTCGCATCAATGGTTATGACCCTAATGAAGTGCAAGGCTTTGCCTTCGGTATGGGGGTAGAGCGTATTGCTATGTTGCTTTACGGCATTGGCGACTTGCGCTTATTCTATGAAGATGATGTAAGATTCTTGAAGCAGTTTTAGGAGGGTATACGAATGAAAGCTAGTTTAACATGGATGAAGGACTATGTGCCTGTAGATACGACCAAACCTGTTCAGGAATTGGCCGATACATTGACAAAGAAAGGGATTCCTGTAGAAGAGGTTATCTCTGTAGATCCTGGTCTTAAGAAAATTTTTACAGGTAAAATTATTGAAATCACAAAACATCCTGATGCAGATAAATTACAAGTGTGTCAGGTAGCTTGTTTAGATGATAAAACAGGGGAAGAAATTACCAAGCAAATCGTAACTGCTGCTACTAATGTAGCTGTAGGGCAAGTGGTACCAGTGGCATATCATAAATCACGATTAGCTGATGGTACTGAAATTAAAAAAGGTAAACTTCGCGGTGAAGTATCTGATGGTATGTTCTGCTCCGTTGCAGAATTGGGCGTATCTAAAGATTTAGTATTGCATGGTGAAGCTGAAGGCATCTACATTTTGCCAGAAGGCACTCCAATTGGCATGGACATTCGTAATGCGCTAATGCTAAATGACACCGTGTACGAATTTGAATTGACTCCAAATCGCGCTGACTGTTTCTCTATGATTGGTTTGAGCCGTGAATTTGCTGTTATGACTGGTGAAGAGGCTAAAGAACCAACTATTACTGTTGAAGAAACAGGGGCAGCCGTAGCTAATGAATTACAAATCAAAATTGAAGATAGCGAACTTTGCCAACGCTTCATGGGCCGTGTTGTATCGAACATTACTGTAAAACCAAGCCCATTATGGCTTCAAAATCGCCTTCGCAACTCTGGTATTCGCCCTATTAACAATGTAGTTGACGTTACGAATTATGTAATGCTTGAATATGGTCAACCAATGCATGCCTATGATTATGACGAATTAGCGGGCCATAGCTTAACTGCTCGTGCTGCTAAAGCAGGCGAAACGATCAAGACTCTAGACGGCACTGATCGTGAACTTAGTGAGGGCATGATTGTTATTGCTGATGAAAAACGACCTGTTGGTGTTGCTGGCGTAATGGGTGGTTTTGATACAGAAGTGTCTGAAAAGACTACGACAGTAGCTTTAGAAGCGGCTGTATTTAAACCAGCGTCTATTCGCCGTACAGCTCGTGCACTTGGCATGCGCAGTGAAGCATCTGGTCGCTTTGAACGCGGCATCAATGATGTGTACACAGCTAAAGCGCTTGACCGTGCAGCACAATTGTTAAAAGAGCTTGATAGTGCCGTGGAAATTCACCAAGGCGTTGTTGACGTATATCCAGTGAAAGCAGAAGCTCGTACTGTTAGCTTTACGGCAGAGGCTATTAATAGCTACTTAGGTACAGAGATTCCAGAAGCACGTATGGAAGAAATTTTAAAAACGTTGTCCTTTGGCTGGAATAAAGCAGGTGATACTATTACGGTTGATGTGCCATCTTGGCGCAATGACGTAAGCGTTATGCCAGATATTGCTGAAGAAGTAGTGCGTATTTATGGCTATGATAATATTCCATCCACTACGCCATGGGCTCATTTGCATAGCGGTACGATTAGTGAAAAGAAACAAGTAGTAAAACAAATTCGCAATACCTTGGTAACACATGGTTTAAGTGAAATTATTACCTTTAGCTTTATGCATCCAGATAGCCTTAAAAAATTGTTGCTACCAGAAACAGATGCTCATTATACAGCCGTACCGATTTTAAATCCGATTACAGAAGATTTCCCAGTGATGCGTACGTCTTTATTGCCTAGCATGCTAGATGCAGCAGTGCGCAATGTGGCACAAAAGAACCATGATTTATGGCTCTTTGAAACGGCGGCTACATATCATCCAACAAGCTTACCTGTGACTGAATTGCCAGTAGAAAAACAAGAAGTTTGTGGTCTTATGATGGGCAAGGTAAATGATGTACAATGGAGTGAACAACAACGAGCAACAGATTTCTATGATGTAAAAGGCGTAATTGAATCTGTACTCCAAGCACTTCGCATTGAAGCAACTATTGAAACTACTACCGTGCCATATTATCATCCAGGTGTAAGCGCTCAATATGTAGTAGAGGGCAAAGTAATTGCTACCTTAGGGGAACTTCATCCACAAGTGGTGAAAAACTATGACTTATCCGGCAAAATTTATGCTTTTGAAATGGATGTAACGGCGATTTTAGAATTGAGCCGTGGTCATTTGCAATATGCAGGTATTAGTAAATTCCCTGGCACAAGCCGTGACCTTGCTATTGTGGCGCCTAATACAATTTCTTCTGAAGCGATTAGTCGTGTTATATACGAAAAAGGCGGTCAGTTCTTAGAACGTGCTTTCGTATTTGACGTATACGAAGGGGAACATATTGAAGCAGGCTTCCGCAGCTTAGCTTATAATTTATCCTTCCGAAGCAATGAAGGTACTCTTACTGATGAAGACATTGAACCAGCTATTAATGATATTTTGGCAGCACTTAATGAAATGGGCTGTAAATTGCGTTAATAGGCAGTATGTAACCATAACAACATAATTAAATATATAAAGACTCCTACTTTGAATATTAAAATCCATTATATTAATTAATGTGATGTATTTAAGGTAGGAGTTTTTTGTAATATTTTTGTAAAACTTTTAGTTTAATAAATATGATGATGGAAATTTTAAATGATATAGAATGAGAAATGTGGATATAATAAGAACTTTTAGAGTTGAAAGCGAAACTCATTTTTAATAATGGAAATTTTTTAAAAATAAAAGATGAAAATAAGGTGAGAGTATTAAAGAAAATATACAAGAAATGTCTTGTGGGGGGGGCTTTTGTGATATGATTTATTTATAATATAGAAGAAAAACTGTGTAATGACTTAGGTTGTTTTATATTATAGGTAATGAAAAAATCCTTAATCTATTTTTATGTATTTATGAGTGGTAGATTAAGTGGCGAATTTAAAGTGTTATTTTATTTAGAATACACAAGCTTCTATATAGAATATTTGGTTTGTCTTTTGGTACAAACATGCCGATCATGGAAGCTCCCATTTGTGAGAATTCTCATGAATGGGTCTTTTTTTGTGATATTTTGTCTATTGTGTACACATAGGTGATTACATATACAAGACGAAATGGTATGTTTTTGATAGGGGGTTCTTATAGAAAAAACTTGAGAAAGAGAGTATGGATAAAGAGTTATAAATTTTTTTGAATCATTTTTGTGTTTATGTGTTGTTATTTTTGTGTTATGTAAAGTCAGTATTTAAGAACTAGACTTTACGATTAAGAAGGGATGGATAGTGCGTGAATAAGATCTACAAGATTATTTGGAGTCGTACTAAGAACTGCTATGTAGTAGCATCTGAATTGGCGAAGAGCCATACAAAAAGTACTACATCAAGCCGTGTAAGTGGCTTAAAAGGCAGTGTGTTAACAGCCGCTGTATTAGCTGCCGTGGCTACGTCAGCCGTGGGCATACAGGTTGTGCAAGCTGAGGCATCGACTGTGACAGGTCAGGAAGGTATTGCTATTACTAATAAGGGTCTCACAGGGGATGATGCAGCTGAAGCTCCACATTTAAATTCGATTGCTATTGGTAATGCGGCAAAAGCAACTAGCGGAACTGGTGATGCTATTGCTATTGGTGGCGCAGCACAAGCTCTAGAACAATATAGTGTGGCTATTGGCCAAGGGGCAAAAGCAGAAAAAGGGCAAACGATTGCTATCGGGAATCGCGCTACAGCACAGACTAGCTACAATATGGCCATCGGTACTCCATATATTACAAGAATCTTAGATGAAACTGGTAAAGTTACACAAAGCACCGTATATACTACAACTGGAACTAAGACTTATGCTACAGCACTTGGTCCAGGCGCTACTGCTAGTGAGTATAAAACTATTGCGTTAGGTGCTAATACTTTAGCAGAAGGAACTCGTTCTATTTCCATTGGTGGCTCTATTGAAGGGGCAAATACAGTTGATAAAAGAACGATTACACAAGGTACCAACTCAATTGCGATAGGGTCTGGCACTCAAGTATTAAACTCTGAGCTAAGTGATATCAATAAAGGTGGCACAATGGCTACTAATCCAGATGGAACACCATCTGAAAAAATAGTTGATTCATCATCTGGTATTGCTATTGGTTATAATTCGAAAACAACACAGCGTTATGGTATTTCGATTGGTAGTACTGCAGGCGTAACGGGCGTAAGCGGCATTGCGATTGGTGTTAACTCAAGTACAGCTGCACGTTCTGCCGTATCTATTGGTGACCAGGCAGAAGCAGATTCTATTAATGCTGTTGCATTAGGTAATTTTGCTAAGGCCAAAGCAAAAACTTCTACAGTAACTACTGCAGAGGGAAAAGAAAGCACAGTTGTAACAGCTATTGCATCTAGTGCGATTGCAATTGGTGATAATGCACATGCATATGATCAATATACTACAGCCATTGGCCGTCAAGCTGCAGCAACTGCAAATGCAGCAATAGCCGTGGGGGATAAGGCTGGCGCAACAGGTAGTGGTAGTATTGCTATTGGCTCTACTGCTAGTACTTCAGAAGAATTGTCCGTAGCTATTGGTCCTAATGCTAAAGCAAATAAATCTCAAGCGACAGCTTTAGGTGCAGGGGCTCAAGCGACTAACAAGATGGCATTAGCACTGGGAGCTGCAGCCAATGCTTCCGGTGACCGCTCTATAGTAGTAGGTCAATCAGGTGGTGCAAATAAAAAGTTTGCTACCGCTATAGGTGTTTGGTCTAAAGCACAAGGAGATTCTGCTGTTGCACTTGGTTCTATAGCAACTGCAAAGGGAAATCGCTCTATTGCAATAGGTGGTTCTGAACCAATCATTGACGCTAATAATCAAGAAACTTTAACTGGAGCATCTTCCACTGCAGCGACAGCAGATGATGCTATTGCAGTAGGTAGTAATACTGTTGCCTCTGCAAGTAGTGCAGTAGCGATTGGTGGCGGTTCCTATAATAAAACAGATATTTCAGTTGTTGATTCTACTGTAAATACAGATGCTACTACTGGCGAATCTACAGTAAGTTATGTTACTGATTCAACAGTTAATACTATGACGACTAAAGCTGGTGGTGTTAGATCTATTGCATTAGGTACAGGTGCAGTAACTAACTCAACTGATGCAGTAGTAATTGGTTCAGGTGCACAATCTTTAGCTAATAATGGGATAGCTATTGGTAAACATGCAACAATAGACAGTAGTCAAGAATCAAGTGGTCACTCCGCTATTGCGATAGGTGCACAATATGTTAAGTCGGATGGTAGTACTTTAAATACCGTCGCTAGTGGCAACTATACAATTGCAATTGGTGCTGGTGCTCAAACTACAAATCTATCGAATAATGCGTATGGAAATAACAACGCCATTGCGGTGGGGAATGCTGCATTAACAACTGGTTATGGTAGTATCGCATTAGGCAGTGTTACTCGTGAAGTTGAAAGAAATGGTGTTCTCCATATTGAACGACAAACTACAGCAGGAACAAATTCTATTGCTATTGGTAGTGCGGCACAAGTAACTCCAACTTGGGGTATTGGTATTGGCTATTTAAGTGATGTAGATGGATTTGGCGGTACTGCAGTTGGTTACTCTTCTGCAGTTGCAGTAAATAAAGGGACTGCGATGGGCTATGAAGCAACAAGTAATGGAAGTGGCTCAGTTGCTTTAGGTGCTCATAGTAAAGCTGATAATGCTATGGCAATTGCTATTGGTGGTTCAGTAAATTCAAATAGTACAGTGGAGGTTGCTGACTCTAATGGCAATATCACAGAGAGTACTGTTACAGTTAACTTAAGTACAACTGCTTCTGGCCGTGGCTCTATTGCAATGGGGTACTCTGCTAGCTCTGTAGGAAATTATGCAGTGGGTATAGGTCATAATTCTCAAGCTGTTGAAGCTGACAGTATTGTAATTGGTCGAAACGCTATTGCAAAAGCACCAGAAGGTTCTACCGCAACAAGAAGTATTGCAATTGGTACAAGTTCGGTTGCTACAGCAGGTGAAGGTATTGCAATAGGTGGTAAGGCTACAGCTTCAGGCGATCAAAGTATAGCTCTTGGGGCTGATGTGAAAGTTTATGGAGCATCTTCTATTGGTATTGGTGGCGATGATATAAAAACAGCTGGCAGTACAGTTGTAACATTATCTGATGCTAATAAAACAACTACTAACCTTCATGATACATTTAAAGCTCTAGCAGTTCGTGATTTTGAAGATATTACCTCTTATACAGCGCAAAACAGTAGTGCACCTGCAGCAATACATTTAGGTACTTCAGCACATGCACAACAGGCGGGTGCCTTAGCAATTGGTACTTATGCTAACTCCAGACAGCTTATGAGTAATGCAATTGGTTTTGGTGCATATGCAAATGGTAACTTCTCTCAAGCTATTGGTGTAAGTTCATATACTACAGCTGACAATGCTATTGCTCTTGGTACTGCAACTCGTGCTAAAGGTGTTGGAGCATTAGCTCTTGGTAGTGCTGATATTACAACAAATTCCGTTGCTACTGTAGATGAAAATGGTAGTACTGTATATACATTAGAAACTAAAGTAAATACAAGTACTGCAGCAGATGCAGATTATTCCATTGCAGCAGGTACTGGTGCTGTAGCTACTGCTACTAATGCTATTGCAGTAGGTAAAGGTGCTCAAGCTTCTCAAGAAAACTCCGTAGCTCTCGGTTCCAACACAACAACTGACGAAGCTGTTGGCACAGCAAGTGCTACTATTGCAGGTAAAACTGTAAACTTTGCAGGCGGAACTCCAGTAGGTACTGTGTCTGTTGGTAAAGCTGGCGCTGAACAACGTACTATTACTAATGTAGCAGCAGGTCGTATTTCCGCTGATTCTACAGATGCAATCAATGGTTCCCAATTATATGCTGTTAATGATGCATTAACTGATTTAGCTCAATCTGGTGCAGGCAGCGTAACATATGTTGATGGTGAAGGTAATCCAGTAGTTAAGATTGGCGATAAATACTATCCAGAAGGAACGACTGTTGATGCTCAAGGCAACCCAGTTCAACCGGATGGCAAAACACCAGCAGAAGAAGTAAAAACTCCTGTGTCTGTAGGTACTACTACACCAAATAGTGGTTTAGGTTTACCTCTTGGTGACGATGCTAAGGCAATTACTCCTGATCAAGCTAAAGACCTTATTGGCGGCAATGGCAAAGACGGAGACCCAGGTAAAGATGGTTTACTTGGCGCTAATGGTGCAGATCTTAGCAAATTAGCTACTGTTGGTGATTTACAAGCGGTAGCGCAAGCAGGTCTAAACTTCACTGGTGATACAGCAGATGTAACTGTTCATCGTCCATTGAGCAAAACATTAGCTGTTACTGGTGGTGCTGATGTAACTAAATTAACTGACAACAACATTGGTGTTGTAGCTAATGAGGAAACAGGTTTAGCAATTAAACTTGTTAAAGATATTGTTCTTCCAAATGGCAGTGTAACAGCTGTTCCATATAAAACTGATGCTGACGGCAATGTAGTGGATGCAGCAGGCAATCCATTAACACAAAAACCTGATGGCACATTCCAAGATCCATCTGGCAAGCCAGCTACACCAGCTCTTGATCCAGATAAAGCGGTTAAATTAACCGATAAAGGCCTTGATAATGGTGGTAACCCAATCTCCAATGTAGGCCCTGGTACTAAACCAACTGATGCAGTGAACTTCCAACAATACCAAGACTTAAAAGATGCAGTAGATGGCATTGATGGTAATTCTGGTTCTAAACTTGTTGATGGCGCTGGTAATGAAGTTGTTAAAATCGGTGATAACTATTATCCAGCAGGTACTAAGTTAGATGATAACAATAAACCTGTAGATAAAGATGGTAAAGATGTGGCTCCAATTAACACTTCAGAAAATCCTATTTCTGCAGTAACTGAAGCTCCAAATAGTGGTTTAGGCTTACCAGCTGGCACTAATGGTGATGGCTCTGATAATCCTGACACTGGTAAGACTCCTGCAATTGATGCAGACACAGCTAAAACTGTAGTTGGCGGCAATGGCATAGATGGAGACCCAGGTAAAGATGGTTTACTTGGCGCTAATGGTGCAGATCTTAGCAAATTAGCTACTGTAGGGGATTTACAAGCTGTAGCACAAGCAGGTTTAGACTTTGCTGGTGACACAGGTGATGATGTACACCGTCCATTGAGCAAAAAGTTAACTGTATATGGTGAAGCTGATACAGAGAACTTAACAGCTGGCAATATTGGTGTAGTTGCTAATGGTAAAGATAGCTTAGCTATTAAATTAGCTAAAGATATTGTTCTTCCAAATGGTAGTGTAACAGCACCAAATTACCAAACAGATGCTGATGGCAATGTAGTTGATGCTAATGGCAATCCATTGACACAAGGCGATGATGGTAAATGGTACAATCCAGATGACTTAAAAGATTTAACCTATGATCCAGCTAATGACCAATATGTAGATAAAGATGGTAATCCTGCTAACCCAACTGAAGGTACGCCAGTAGAATTAGGCAAAACCTCCCTTGGTAAAGATGGTATAACTGTAGCAGGCAAAGATGGTGAAGACGGTAAGACTGTTATCGGTAAAGACGGCTTAACTGTAGAAGGTAAAGACGGTAAAGACGGCAAGACTGTAGTAGGTAAAGACGGCATTACTATTACACCAGCTAATGGCGAAGATGGCGCGACTAAGGCTCCAGTATCTTTAACAGATAAAGGCCTTGATAATGGTGGCAACCCAATCTCCAATGTAGGCCCTGGCACTAAACCAACTGATGCGGCTACATTAGGTCAAGTGCAAGACTTAGCAGATAAAGTAGGCGCTGCTGATGACTTAGGTAAAGTTGACGAAGATGGCGATAAAGTTGTTTCCGTAGGTGACAATGACTACAAAGTTGATGAAAATGGCAATCCAGTAGATAAAGATGGTAACCCACTCGTTAAAGGTGACGATGGTAAATACTATCCAAATGGCACTGAAAAAGATGACCAAGGTAACATGGTTACACCTGATGGTAACCCTGCTGAAGAAGCCCCATCCTCTGCAACTGGTGATACTGCCTTAGCATCTGATGCTGATAAGAGTGGTTTAGGCTTGCCAACTGGCACTAATGGTGATGGCTCTGATAATCCTAATACTGGCAAGACCCCTGCTATTGACGAAGACACAGCTAAAGCTGTAGTTGGTGGCGATGGCAAAGACGGTAACGATGGCTTATTAGGCATGAATGGTGCTGACTTAAGCAAATTAGCTACTGTAGGCGATTTACAAGCCTTAGCACAAGCTGGTCTTGACTTTGATGGTGATGCAGGTACGTATGTACATCGTCCATTGAGCAAAAAGTTAACTGTATATGGCGAAGCTGATACTGAAAACTTAACAGCTGGTAACATCGGTGTAGTAGCCAATGGTAAAGATAGCTTAGCTATTAAATTAGCGAAAGATGTTAAGTTACCAAATGGTAGCGTAACTACAACTAATTACGAAACTGATGATGCTGGTAACATCGTTGATAAAGACGGCAATCCATTGACTCAAGGCGACAATGGTAAATGGTATAATCCAGAGGACTTAAAAGATTTAACATATGATCCAGCAAGTGATACATATGTAGATAAAGACGGTAATCCTGCTGATTTAACTGAAGGTACACCAGCAGAAACAGGTAATGCTGTATATAATGCAGATGGTGTTAATGTAACTGATAAAGATGGCAATAACACGACTGTAAATGCTGATGGCGTAACAGCTAAGGACAAAGATGGTAATACAACCACTGTGAAAGGTGATGGTATTACTGTAGGTAAAGATGGTGAAAATGGTAAGACTGTAATCGGTAAAGACGGTATTACAATTACACCTGAAAAAGGTAAAGACGTAACCTTAACAGACAAAGGCCTTGATAATGGTGGTAACCAAGTTAAAGGCGTTGGCGATGCTACTGATGATAATGATGCTGTAAATTACAAACAATTCAAAGATTTACAAAATCAACTTGGCGGTGCCGGCGGTGTAGGCATTGTTGATAAAGATGGTGATAAAGTTGTTAAAGGTGACGACGGCAATTACTATAAAGCTGATGAAGATGGCAATGTAACCGATGCAGATGGCAACCCACTTGTTAAAGTAGGCGATGATTACTATAAAGCTGATGACATCAAGAAAGATGACAATGGCAATATTGTAAAAGGTGATGATGGTAAACCAGTTTCTAAAGATGATGGAACTACACCAGCTACACCAGCAACTCCTGCTGAAGCAGAAGGTACAGCTATTACATCTAATACTGATAACAGTGCGTTAGGTCGTGAATTAGGTGATGATGCGAAAGCTATCGGTGCTGATGAAGCTAAAGATTTAGTTGGCGGTAAAGCAGATGATAATGGCAACCGTACAGGTGGCTTATTAGACGCAGAAGGCGCTGATTTATCTAAGATTGCTACTAAAGGTGATCTTCAAGCCTTGGCACAAGCTGGCTTAGACTTCGCTGGTGACCGTGGTGATGATGTTCATCGTCCATTAAGCTCTACATTATCCATTAAAGGTAATGCTGCTGAAGATGCTACATTGACTGATGGCAATATTGGCGTTGTAACTAATGAAGCTGGCAATGGCCTAGAAGTTAAACTTAACAAAGATATCAATCTTGGCAACGATGGCAGCATCAAACTTGGCGACAAAGTAAGCCTTGATGGTAAAGATGGTTTAACTGTTAATGGTAAAGATGGTAAAGCTGTATATGGTGGCGATAGTGCAACTTTAACAGATGATAAAGGCAATACCAATACAATCACTCCAAGTAGCAATACCCTTGATGATGGTAAAGGTAATGTAAATACATCTACACCAACTAACAATACTATTGTTGATGGCGATGGTAATAAGACTGATACTAAAGCTGGCGATGTAACAACTAGCGACGGCAAAGGTAACAGCTCTTCCTTAAAACCAGAAGGTACAACTGTAACTGATGCAGCGGGCAACCAAACTCAAGTTGGTCCAGAAGGCATTACAATTGGTGACAACAAAGGCAATACATATGTAACCATCAATCAAAATGGCTTATCTGGTAAAGATGGTGCTCCAGTAGACTTTGGCAATGGCCTTAATGTACCAGGCGCATTAACAGTAACTCCAGCAACTAAAGATGCAAATGGCAATGTATTAGCACCAGTTATTGATGCTAATGGCAACCGCATCCAAAATGTAGGGGCAGGCGTATTACCAACTGATGCAGCTAATGTAGGTCAATTAAATGGAGTAAAACATACTCTTAACAACCGAATGAATGCTATTGGTGCTCACGCAGCTGCTATGGCAGCACTTCATCCAATGGAATTTGCGAATGGTGAAAAAACATCTATCGCAGCAGGTATTGGTACATTCCAAAGCAAACAAGCTATGGCGATTGGTGCCTTCTACCGTCCAAATGATGACACAATGTTCAGTGTAGGTGGCTCTTTCGGTAGCAGCGAAAATATGTTCAATGTTGGCGTATCCCTTCGTCTAGGCGCTGATGGAGACGAAAACAAATACGAACAAAAATATCGTAAAGCTCCATTGAGCACAATTGCAGTTCTTGATGACAAAGTATCTGCACTTGAACAAGAAAATAGTTCCTTGAAAGATTCTGTAGCTGCAAGCAATGCAGAAAATCAAACGTTGAAACAAGAAGTAGCTGGTCAAAAAGCTGAACTTCAAGCACAACGTCAAGAGCTAGAAGCACAACGCGAACAAATTCGCTTATTAATGGAACGTCTTGGTGTAACAGTATAATAAACTATTCTCTTTGACTCGCTCCATAAGAGTAACAAGACTGTAGGTCCTCGGGCCTACAGTCTTTTTCTTTTATATGGTACATTATAAAAGAGTAACTGCAATATTTAAGAACCTGTGACTTACAAAAAGAGACATATAAAAGAAATGTAGATTTTTGGTATAATATAATGTAGACATAAAAATAGACCTCAAATAGATAATAAAAGTGAGAAGAGCTCAAATAGATAATATAAATTGAGTAGACCTCAAATAGATAAGATAAAGTGAGTAGAGTTCAACTAGATAAAATAAAGTGAGTATACAATTAACCCTTAAGGAGGGACCATGGAGTTATTAGCACCTGCAGGAACAGCAGAAAATTTTATGGCTGCTTTGGAAGCTGGCGCTGATGCCATTTATTTAGGTGGTAAATCATTTAATGCGCGAGCTAGTGCAGCTAATTTTGATATAGATAATTTGCGAGAAGCCGTACGACTGGCTCATTTATTGGGAGTCAGTGTGTTTGTTACGGTTAATATTTTAATTGGCGATGCGGAGTTAAGTGATTTAACAGCCTATTTAAAAGACTTGGAGTCAATTGGTGTAGATGCGATTATTGTGCAAGATTTGGCCGTCGCTCGATTGGCGAAACAAGTAGCGCCTAAATTACATCTTCACGGCAGTACCCAATTAACAGCGACTAATTTAGGGACTGTGCAATTTTTAGAACGCATGGGTTTTACTCGTGTTGTGTTGGCACGGGAAATGAGCTTAAAAGAAATTGAATATATTTGTAAGCATGCAGAGGCGGAGATTGAAGTCTTTGTTCACGGCGCTCTTTGTGTATGTTATTCCGGACAATGCCTAATGAGTAGTTTCATTGGTGGCCGCAGTGGGAATCGTGGGGCTTGCGCACAGCCTTGCCGTTTGCCATATGAACTCTTGCGCGATGGTAAAGAGGTAGTGAATGCCCCTGATGAAACTTATATTATGAGCCCTAAGGATTTAAATTATAGCGAGCATATAAAAGAGCTTATGGAAGCTGGTGTGGCGTCGTTTAAAGTGGAAGGGCGCATGAAAAAAGCTTCCTATGTGCGTGAGGTAATTGGTACATATCGTCAAATTATAGATCGTGAAGGCCAAACGGTAGCAGGCGATCAAGAACATTTGAAAGCCGGTTTTAATCGCGGCTTTTCTACGGATTTATTGGACGATACAGTAAGTCGCAATATGATTACCGCTGTAGCGCCTGGTAACCGGGGTAAGCGCATTGGCCCTAGTGAGGGCGGCCCCAAAACTACAGTGTGGGATAATTTGCAAGATTTTAGTAGAAAATATTCTTTGCAAATGTACTTAGATGGCGCAGAAGGAGCAGTGCCAAGTTTAACTTGTTTAGTAGATGTAACCGGTACTGTAAATAGTGATAAGCGTCTCTATGCAGCGCCTGGTGAAGCTAGCAAAGTGTCTGACTCTCCAGAAATCTTAACTGTTACGGTGGAGGCGGTAGACTATGAATTGCAATTGGCAAAGAAAAAGCCTACTTCACCGGAAAAAGTGCGTGAGCAATTAGGCCGATTAGGGACTACTGTATTTGACCTTGATAATGTGCATATACCAGAAGGAGCCTATATGTGGCCTTCTAGCGTGTTAAATCAAATGCGCCGTGATGCTGTAGTCGCCCTTGAAGGGAAATTATTAGAGCGTCATGAGGCCGTATTAGCTCATATTTTAAAGACTATTTCTCAGCGCATAGATGAGTATGTTGAAGCCCATCCGTTAGTAGTAGGAACGCTTGAAACACACGTAAGTTCTCAAGAAAATCTTTCTGGAGGACGTAAAAAGGGTCAGGGAGTTGAACCACGGATTTCAGTACAGCTAGATGAGTTATGGCAGGTGGAAACGGCTCTTGACGCTGGGGCACAAAAGATTATCTTCGGTGGTGACCGACTGAATCGCAAGCCCTATGAATCATCAGTTTATAAAGAAGTGGTGCGCCTGTGTAAAGCGGCAAAGGTGCCTTGTACGTTGAGCACGCCACGCGTTGTAAAGGAGCAGGAAGTAGCCGTATATAAAGAGACTTTGCGCCATATTGTAGAGACTCAGCCCGATTCTGTGGGCATACATTTTTTAGGTGCCTTAGAGTGGTTAGCTGAACTGGGTTATACAGGACCGGTAGAAGGGGAAAGTAGCTTGCAATTGTTTAATGCAGAAGCCGTTAAACAAGTGGCTGATTTAGGCCTTCATGAAGTTGTTTTATCTCAAGAGCTCACCTTGAAACAAATCGCTAAGATTGCCAAATCTTCGCCGATTTCAGTGGAGTGTATTGTGCACGGGTTGACAGAGCTCATGATTACGGAGTATTGTGCTATAAGTAGCTTTGCTGGCACTGGCTGTAAAGCGAATTGTCCAGCGCCATGTTTAAAAAATGGCTATGCTTTGCGCGATCGCTTTGGCGAAGAGTTCCCTATTCTTACAGACCCATACTGCCGCATGCATATTATGAACAGTCGTATGCTAGATATGAGAGCTTATGTGCCAGAGTTGAAAAAACAGCCTATACGCACTTGGCGGATTGATGGTCGCCAACAGAGCAAGGCGTGGATTCGCGAGGCCGTGTATAATTATATGGGGATTAGTAAGGGCAATTTACCAGTACCACCAAAACATGAGGATTTACCTATTACTAGAGGTCATTATTTTAAAGGGATTTTCTAGTTATTAAATATATTAGACTTAAATGTTTTTATACAATTAGTTTTAGGAGGAATGAAGTAATTTATGAATAATAGTTTACAATTGTTAGATTTCTTTGTCATTCGCGAGCGCTTAGCTGAACATTGCTCGTCGAAGATTGCCAAAGAACTAGCTTTAGAGCTAGAGTCCCTAACAAATGGTGTAGACATAAAAACGGCCTTAGATGAGACTGTTGAAGCTTTGCACTCTTGGCAACAAGAGATTGAACAGCCTTTAGGGGGCACGCGTGATATTCGTGAAGCCTGCTCTAAAAGCCGTAAAGAAATAGTATTAACCCATGAAGAGTTATGGGATATTTATACAACTATTGGTGCGTATAAACGCATGTATCAATTTTTTACCACTAAATATATGCATTATCCTTTGCTCTCGCTTTGGATTCAAGATATGCCACGCCATGATGGATTGGAGCGTAAATTTGACCGGGTATTTGATAAAAAAGGGAATTTGATGGATTCTGCTTCCCCTAAATTGCAAAATCTGCGGAATACTATTGTGCGCACGAAGGATCGCATTAAGCATGATATTCAGGCCATTTTACATGACCCCGATAATCAGAAATACTTTCAGGAAGCCATTGTTACACAGCGCAATAATCGCTATGTAATTCCCGTAAAGCAAGAATATCGCTATGCTTTTGAAGGTTTAATTCACGACCGCTCCTCAACAGGTGCTACGCTCTATATTGAGCCAATGCGCCTAGTGAATCTAAATAATGATTTACAAGAAGTACTCATGGCTGAAGAAGAGGAAGTGCGTCGCATTTATAAGGACTTGTCCATGGCTGTGCGCAAGGATAGCAATACGTTAATGGATGCCTGTGAACGCGTATCTCATGTAGAGTTTGTGTATGGTAAGGCTTCCTTAGCTATGAAGATGAAGGCCCATCCAGCGGAGCTCTCTGGTGGACGTGAGGTCAAATTACTCAATGCTCGCCATCCATTGATTCCACCGAATGTGGTTGTGCCGACGACGATTATCTTAGGTACTTCGTATAAGATTTTACTTATTACGGGGTCTAATACAGGTGGTAAAACAGTGGCTATGAAGACGCTAGGTTTGTTGAGTTTAATGAACCAAGCAGGTTTATGTATTCCGGCAGATACAGGGTCTATTTTACCTATTTTTAATAATATCTACGCCGATATTGGGGATGAACAAAGTATTGAGGCGAGTCTTAGTACTTTCTCAGCTCATATGACACAAGTGGTGAAGATTTTAAAAATAGCTGGCCCTAAGGACCTCGTACTACTTGATGAATTAGGTTCTGGTACAGACCCAGAAGAAGGTAGTGCCTTGGCTGTCGCTATTTTAGAATACTTCCGCAAACGTGGTCCATTGATGATGGTCAGCACGCATTACAATGAACTTAAAAATTACGCATATCACACTGATGGCATTGAAAATGGCCATGTGGAATTTGATGAGCGCACCTTACGTCCAACGTATCGCCTTCATATAGGTGTGGCTGGTAGTTCCCATGCCTTTAGCATTGCAGCTCGTTTAGGCCTTCCTAGGGAAGTCATTGATTATGCTAAGACGCAACGTGAAGGCGCTGCTAATCAAGATATGGAAGTTGTGCTGAGCGATTTAAATGAACAATTGCGTCGCAATCAAGAAAAGGAGCGCAAGCTTAAGAAGGAATTAGAAGAGGCTCGTCGCAATCGCACGTATGTGGAGCGAGAAAAGAAGAAAATCAATGATCGACGCAAGCAGATTTTGACGAAGGCTCAAGAAGAAGCACAGAGCATGAAGCAGTCCATTCGTGTAGAAGGGGAACAAATTATTAAACAGCTTAAGAATCAGTTCTCCGAGTCGAATAAAGACAAGCGTCAAGAGGCCATTACTAAGGCACGCAAAAACATTTCTGGTGTAGCCGTGCCTGAAATTGAATTTGAAAAACGGGAAGCTGTGAAGTTAGAAGATTTGAAAGTGGGGCAAACTGTATTTGTTACGAGCCTTAACTCTACGGGCACGATTGCTTCGCTTCAAGGCAAGCGTATTCAAGTCGAAGTAAATGGCTTGACTGCGAATGTAAAAGTCAGTGATTTAGCCTTGGCAAGTCGTGAAGAAGTAAATAATTTAAAACGCAAGCAAGAAGCAGTGCAACCTAAGCCACGCAAGCGTGCTGGTGGTTCCGCTGTGGAGCGTCAAAAACATGCCACTACTGAGCTCAATGTGATTGGCCAGACGGTAGATGAAGCGAACCAAAATGTGGGTCATTTTGTTGACCAAGCTATTATGGCTGGCATTTCGCCAGTGCGCATAGTTCATGGCAAGGGGACGGGCGCTTTGCGAGCTGGTATTCATCAGTATTTGAAACATTTACCTCATATTAGCCGTTTTGAGATTGCTGGCTATGATGAGGGTGGCGCTGGTGCAACTATTGTGTACTTAAAGTAATCAATTCATTGAGTGATACATGTAAATAGGTATTGAGGCGCTGAGGTGCCGAAGATGAGTGAATATTAAGAGTATGATAAGGCCATGTTAGGACCTACAGTAAATCAATAAATTACCATAAAAATTGAATTGATAAAATTAATAAATTAAAAATGACCCTGGTGGCTAACACTAGGGTCATTTTCGTGCTATAGTATGATATAATAAGTAGACAAGTAATAAGTGAAAAGCTTATAATAAGCGGTGTATGACGTTTTATATACGTAATGAGAGGTGTCGTATGAGCTTACAAAGTTCGTCAAAAGGACGACAAACAAGAAGGAATATACCAAGTAAGCCACAGAAGAAGAAAAAATCGCCTTGGCGACGATTTTTATGGATTACAATTACTTTAATTATAATCATTGTGGCTGGTGCTGGTTGTGGTTTTATAGGTGCTACTATGTCAGATTTACCAGAGGTTTCCAATGTGAAACCTGCGGCGTCATCACAAATTTATGACGTACATGGTAATTTGATGACCACTGTGCATGCGGCAGAAAATCGCTTGCCGGTGAAATTGTCAGAAGTGCCTAAGAATTTACAAAATGCATTTATCGCTACGGAAGATGCTCGTTTTTACAGTCATCACGGCATTGACCCCATCGGGATTATGCGTGCTATTTGGGTAAATATTGCCCATGATGGTGTAGCTGAAGGTGGTAGTACCATTACTCAGCAATTGGCGCGTAATGCCTTTTTGACGCAGGACCGTACGTTAAAGCGTAAAATTATGGAGGCCATGTTGGCCCTTCGTATTGAGCAACATTATACGAAGCAGGAAATTTTAGAAATGTACATGAACCAAATTTACTTTGGCCAAGGTGCCTATGGCGTGCAAGCTGCGGCGCATATATATTTTGGTAAAAATGTACAGGACTTAGATTTAGCGCAATGTGCTGTGCTTGCTGGCTTACCACAAAGTCCAAATTATTATTCACCATTTAATAATTTGAAGGCGGCGAAAAATCGTCAAGCCATCGTATTGGGCCAAATGGTTAAATATGAGTATATTGACCAAGCCACTGCTGATGCGGCAAAAAATGCTGATTTAGGTCTTCGTGAAAAGGCTGAAACATCTCATAGCAATAATAATGCATCCTATTTTATTGATTATGTAATTGCTGAAGTAGCTGAAAAATATGGCGATGATGCAATTTACAAAGATGGTCTTAAGATTTATACAACTATTGATATGAAGGCGCAAGAAGCAGCTGTGAAAGCTATGGAAAACTTGCCAACTTTCTATCAAGACGAAAATGGATTACATCAGCCTCAAGGCGCTTTAATAGCGATTAATCCACACAATGGCTATATTGTAGCTATGGTAGGTGGTCGTGGTGATGACTCCTTTAACCGTGCCGTTATGGCTGTTCGTCAACCAGGTTCTGCATTTAAGCCATTCGTTTATTTGGCAGCTATTCAAGATGGTATGACCCCAGGCTCCGTAATGGAAGATAAGAAAATCGATTTCAATGGTTGGAGTCCAAAGAACTATGAAGGTACATATTCTGGTCAAATGACTTTGCGTTATGCCTTACAGCATTCCGTAAATACAATTGCTGTTCAATTAGCTGATAAAGTAGGCATGCGTAAAGTGTTGAACTTAGCTAATGATATGGGAATTTCCACATTAGTAACTTCTGGCAACCCAAATGACAATAACTTGGCCGCTGCACTCGGTGGTTTAACAGAAGGGGTGCGCCCTATTGATATGGCTGTTGCCTATGGTACTTTAGCGAATGGCGGTGTAAAAGTAGCACCAGTAGCTATTACTAAGATCGTAGACCGCAATGGTCAAGTAGTGGAAGAAAATAGCACAGAAGAAACACGCGTTGTAGATGCTAAAGATGCGTATGTATTGACTAGCATGCTTGAATCAGTAGTCCAAAGTGGTACTGGTGGTGGCGCTAGTATTGGTCGCCCAGCTGCTGGTAAAACAGGGACTACAGACGAGTCCAAAGATGCTTGGTTTGTAGGCTATACCCCAGATTTAGTGGCCGCTGTATGGCTCGGTGATGACTTTGGTGTAGAAACGCTTGATGGCATCACCGGTGGTACTGTGCCAGCTGTGATTTGGCGTGACTTTATGTCTCAAGCTTTACATGACATGGAAATACCAGCCTCTGACTTTACTGTGCCACCAGGAGCGGCAGCGATTGCAAATCAAGGGTATGCGCCAGTAGTAAAAGAAGAGCCTAAGGACAAGGATAAAGATAAGGACAAAGACAAGGATAAAGAGAAAGACAAAGATAAGAAGGTAGATGAAGATAATAGCTCTGTAAGCGATGATAAGGATAGCTCTAATAAAGAGTCATCTAAAGACGAAGATACGGATAAGAAGCCGAGTAAAAAATCTCGTTAGCTTACAAAGCCTATTTGAGGAGGAATAGAATTGAAATCATTAGAAGAACAAATGCGACTTATACAGCATGGTGTAGACACTTTACTTCCAGAAGAGGAGTTTAAGAAGAATTTAGCTAAGTCTATTGAGACTAACAAGCCTTTGAAGATTAAGCTCGGTCTTGATCCAACGGCTCCAGATATTCATTTAGGTCATACAGTAGTGCTTCGCAAGTTGAAGACATTCCAGGATTTAGGGCATCAAATTATTATCGTCATTGGCGATTTTACAGCTCGTATTGGTGATCCATCTGGTAAAAGTGTTACTCGTCCGCCACTTGATGAAGAAGCCGTGGTGCGCAATGCGGCTACATATAAGGAGCAAATTTTCAAAGTTCTCGATGAAGAAAAAACTATCGTCCGTTATAATAGCGAATGGTTGAGCAAACTTTCCTTTGAAGAAGTATTGAAGCTTGCTGGTAAATACACGGTAGCGCGTATGTTAGAGCGCGATGATTTCCAAAAACGTTACACTGAAGGCCGCGCTATTGGGGTACATGAATTCATGTATCCATTGATGCAAGGCTATGACTCCGTAGCCTTGGAAGCAGATGTGGAATTTGGCGGTACCGATCAAACCTTCAATCTTTTAGTAGGTCGTCATTTACAAGGCGAGTTTGACCAACGCCCTCAATGTATTATTACTATGCCAATCTTAGAAGGTCTTGATGGCGTTCAAAAGATGAGTAAGTCCCTTGGTAACTACATCGGCATCAGTGAAGCACCTACTGAAATGTATGGTAAAGCAATGAGTATTCCTGATGAGCTTATGATGCGCTACTTCATGTTAGTAACCGATATGTCTATTGAAGACCAAGAAGTGTTGAGCAAAGCATTAGAAGATGGTACAGTGCATCCTCGCGATACAAAGATGAAATTAGCGCACACTATTGTACGCTTGTATCATGGTGAAGAAGCGGCTAATGAAGCGCAAGAACAATTTATCCGCGTATTCCAAAAGCATGCCTTACCAACCGATATTCCAGATTATGAAATGGCAGCGCCAACCGAGCCTGTATACATTCCTCAGTTATTAACTGATGCCGGTCTTACTGCTAGTAACAGTGAAGCACGTCGCTCTATTAAAGCCGGGGCTTTCAAAATCAATGGTGAAAAATGCAGTGAAGAAACTGTAGCCCTTGAAAATGATATGGTCTTGCAAGTTGGTAAACGTAAATTTATTAAACTTCAATGGAAATAGTGCAACACATATATTGAAATGTTAAATAGTGCAGCACAATTAAAAATGTGCGTACAGAGATTGTAAACAAATATATAATAAATTATGTGTTTGTATGTAAATGAGCTAGTATAATTTGTAAAACATATATACATAATGCTAGCACAGTCTATAGTGAATTAAAAATTTCATAGCAAGTTAAAAAAGATCGCCACTCCAAGAGTGGCGGTCTTTTGTTGTGCTTTATTTAGGGAATATAGATATACTTTTAAGGAAATGAAATATAAATTGTATAGCAAATTGCTTGACTTAATTTTAAATGTGTTGTACTATTTAATCAATTGATGTATTTCTTTTCTTAGGAGGTTTCATATAATGAATCGTGAAAATGCATATGTACTTTGGTTTGATGAATTAAAACGTGAAGATGTAGCGCTAGTTGGCGGTAAATCCTCTTCTCTTGGTGAAATGACTTCTTCTACAAATGTACCAGTTCCTTATGGTTATGCAACAACAGCACATGGCTATCGGTTCTTTATGGAACAAACTGGCCTAGAAGAAAAAATTAAAGCTGAGTTAGACAAATTAGATGATGTAGAAAACTCTGCTTTACTCCGTGAAATTTGCTTTAATATTCGCAAATTAATTGTTGATGCTGAAATGCCAAAAGAATTAGCTGATGCGATTGAAAAAGCCTATGATGAATTAGGCAAAAAAGTTGGCGAAGCCAATCCATTCGTAGCGGTTCGTTCCAGTGCTACGGCAGAAGATTTGCCTGATGCTAGCTTTGCAGGTCAACAAGATACATACTTAAACGTTCGTGGTGCCGATGTAGTAATCCAAAAAGTAAAAGAATGCTATGCGTCCACATTTACTGACCGCGCTACATACTACCGTGTAAAACAAGGCTTTGACCACATGACTGTTGCGTTAAGTGCAGCGATTCAAATGATGGTATTCTCCAAAGCAGCTGGCGTTATGTTTACAGTGAATCTTGTAGATGGCAATGATGACAGCATTTTGATTGAAGGCTCTTGGGGCCTTGGTGAATACGTAGTACAAGGTACTGTTACACCAGATAACTTCACCGTAGATAAACAAAGCATGACGATTACAGATCGCATGATTAATGATAAAAACGTAGCATTAATCCGTAAGCCAGAAGGTGATTGTGAAGAAATTCAAATTCCTGCTGACCAAGCAAAAGCACAAGTGCTTACAGATGAACAAGTTCTTGAACTTGCTAAATATGCTAAAGCAATCGAAAAACACTATGGTTGCTACATGGATATGGAGTGGGGCGTAGATGAGCGCGATGGTAAAATCTGGATTTTACAAGCTCGTCCAGAAACTGTATGGTCCCGCAAAGAAAAACCAGCAAAAACGGAGGCAACTATGGGTGCAACAACTACAACTCGCGAAATTATTGTAAAAGGTCTTCCAGCAAGCCCTGGTAAAGTAGCTGGTAAGGCACATGTTATTTTAGACCCAGCTGATATTGATAGCTTCAAAGAAGGCGAAATCCTAGTTACGACTATGACAGCACCTGACTGGGTTCCAGCAATGAAAAAAGCAAAAGCTATTGTAACTGATGCTGGTGGTATGACTTGTCACGCGTCCATCGTAAGCCGTGAACTTGGCATCCCTTGTATCGTTGGTACTAAGAGCCGCAGTGAAGAAGGGACTGTAAAAATTAAAGACGGTCAAATGATCACTGTAGATGCTACTAATGGTATCGTATATGAAGGTATTCTTGAAGATGCTGTAAAACAAGAAGCAGCAGCGGCAGCTCCAGTAGCGACTGAATTTATCCCTGTTACTGGCACTAAAGTTTACATGAACTTAGGTGACCCAGATTTAGCAGAAAAATACGGTGTTCTTCCATGTGATGGTATCGGCCTTATGCGCGAAGAGTTCATTTGGACTACATTCATCCATGAACATCCATTACATTTAATTGAAACTGGTCGCAGTCAATTTGCTATTGATACTTTAGCTGAAGGTATGCGCAAAGTGTGTCAAGCCTTAGCTCCACGCCAAGTTGTGCTTCGCCTTAGCGATTTCAAATCTAGCGAATATCGCGATTTAACTGGTGGCGACAAACACGAACCTCATGAGTCCAGTGCTCTACTTGGCTGGCGCGGTGCATCTCGCTATTATGACCCTAAATATGCACCTGCATTCCAATTAGAATTAGCAGCGATTCGCAAAGTGCGTGAAGAGTATGGTTTCAAAAACTTACAAGTGATGATTCCATTCTGTCGTACAGTACAAGAAGCAGCTGAAGTAACTCGCGTAATGGCTGAAAATGGTCTTGCACGTAGTGCTGACTTCAAAGTTTGGCTCATGGCAGAAATTCCTTCCAATATTATTTTAGCGGATCAATTTAACCAATATGTTGATGGTTACTCCATTGGCTCCAATGACTTAACTATGTTAATCTTAGGTTGTGACCGCGACAATGAAACAGTACAACATATTTATGATGAACGTAATCTAGCAGTTCGCCGTGCTATTCATCACTTAATTGAAGTAGCACATCGCGATGGTAAAACAGTATCCATTTGTGGCCAAGCACCTAGCGTATATCCTGAATTCTGTGAATTCTTAGTGCGCAGTGGCATTGACTCCATCTCTGTTAACCCAGATGCTGTAAAATCTACTAAGAAAATGGTGGCTCAGTTAGAACAACGCATGATGCTTGACGCTGTAACTGGCCGTGGCCGTTCTGTTGGTAATGAATTAGAATGGTAATTTGCTAATAAGCACGCAGGAGGCTCTTTGGGCCTCCTGTTTTTTATAAGGGAGGTGTACACTTTGCAATTAACCAATCGACAAGAGCAGATTGTTGAGATTGTAAAGAATGACGGGCCCATTACGGGGAAAGTCATAGCCAGTCGTTTAGATGTGACTCGTTCCGCATTGCGCTCTGATTTAACTGTACTGACCATGATGGGCTTGCTCGATGCGAGGCCAAAAGTGGGTTATTACTTTGTAGGAAATCAAGGCGTCAATCCCGTTGCCAGTGAAGTAAAGCAGTACAAGGTGCATGATGTAATGGCTCAAGCTGTGGCCGTGGGGCCTACGACAAACTTGTATGACACAATTGTTACTATGTTCACGGAAGATGTGGGGACAGTTTTAATTTGTGAAGAGGGCTTTTTAGTGGGCCTCGTATCGCGCAAGGACTTGTTGCGCGCTGCCTTGGGTAAAAATGATCCTAAATCTATGCCTATTTCCATGATTATGACGCCTACTAGTAAAATCATTGGCTGTAGTGCCGATGATGCTGTCGTTGAAGCAGCCCAACATATGGTGGATTATGAGGTTGATTGTTTGCCGGTACTAGAGGAAGTTCTGGAGGGGAATCGTAAACGCTATAAAGTATTGGGGCGTATATCTAAAACAACTATTACCAAATTATTGCTTGAATTTGCACAAGAATAAAATGAGTATGTCCTATATAGTTGCATATTTTCCAACTTTCTGCGTATAATTTTAAGTAAGATACATTGTAAGAGGATTATTTTATTAAGTATGAGATTACTTAGAATAGTATATATTTGAATTATAATAGATTAGAGCTATATATTTTTAGATTACATAAAGAGGTGTAATATGGCGAGTAATAAGATTATTTTTGCAATTTCCGACTCTTTAGGGGAAACGGCAGAGTCTGTGGCACGTGCTACAGCCAGTCAATTTGACCAAGAAGATATTGATATTGTGCGTATTCCTTATATTAATCAAGAGTCTCAAATTGATGATGTATTGCGTGAAGCTGCGCAAGATAATAATGTAATTTGTCACACTATCGTGTCGCCTACATTACGCCAATATTTGCACAATCAAGCTAAAATTATGGGCGTGCAGGCGGTCGATATTATGGGGCCTATTTTAGACTCCGTAAATAGTGTAGTAAGCACTAAGCCACGTTTAACGGCAGGTATGGTTCATAAATTAGACCAAGAGTATTTTAAAAAGGTTGAGGCCATTGAATTTGCCGTAAAATACGATGATGGTAAAAATCCATCAGGCTTTGAAAAGGCAGATATTGTAATTATTGGTGTATCGCGTACGAGTAAGACGCCTTTATCCATGTTCTTAGCGTATAAGAAAATTAAAGCGGCCAATTTGCCATTGGTACCAGAAGTGCCATTGCCAGAAGAATTATTTAAAGTGCCACCAAAGAAAGTGGTAGGCCTTATTATTGATCCATATAAGCTAAATAATATTCGCTGTGAACGCTTGCGCACAATGGGGCTCGATAGAGAAGCGAATTATGCTACGATTAGCCGCATTGAAGAAGAACTTGAATACGCACGCGCCGTTATGCGCCGTGTTCATTGCCCTGTTCTTGATGTGACTAATAAATCCATTGAAGAAACAGCCTCTTTTGTAATGCAAATTATTGAGCGAAATAAGCAACAAGAGAGTGCAAGATAATAGAAGTTTTTTAGTATATTTTAGAGCTCTTAAGCGCTGTTGTTTTGTTATTTTGTAATGTACATTTTTTATTACTGGGCAAAATATGTATTAATGGCTAAACGTTTTAAAGAGCAAGTAAAATTCTAATTTTTATTATCAGGTATTGATGAACGTTTGAAGCAAAGTTATTGTATTGATGAAAGGGGGACCTAAGAAATGCAAGTGAGAGAGCGAATTGAAGAGCGCGAAGAGCTTATATTATCTCCAAGGGCGGCTAAAAGTCGCTTAGCTAAGCGTGACCGGGAGGAGCCTCTCGACCCTCTGCGCACCGCATTTCAAAGGGACCGTGACCGTATTATTCACAGTAAATGCTTTCGTCGATTAAAACATAAAACACAAGTCTATATTGCTCCTGGTGACCATTATAGAACGCGTATGACTCATACCCTAGAGGTGGGCCAAATTGGTCGTACCGTGGCGCGCGCCTTACAATTGAATGAAGATTTAGTTGAAGCTATTGCTATGGGGCATGATGTAGGACATACGCCTTTTGGACATGTAGGTGAATATGCTTTGCGTGATATGGTGGGGCATTTTAATCATAATGAGCAAAGCTTACGCATGTTGGAAGTGCTAGAGAAAAATGGCGCTGGCCTTAATCTGACTAAGGAAGTGCGGGATGGCATTTTAGGACATACTGGCAGTCATATTCCTCTTACTATGGAAGGACAGATTATTCGCCTAGCAGACCGCATCGCGTATCTGTGTCATGATTTTGATGACGCACAGCGAGCCGGCATGTTAGAAGTAACTGATTTGCCTAGCGAAGTCCGTGAAGTTTTGGGCACTACACCATCGGCTATGATTACTTCCATGGTTATGGATATGGTGCGCGAATCAACTGACAAAGACTCTATTCGCATGTCACAGGATGTGACCGATGTGATGAACATTTTTAGACGGTTCATGTTCCAACATGTATATATGGCGCCTACATTGATTCCTGATAGAAATCGCGCCGCTCATGTGGTAAAATACTTGTTCCGTTATTATTTAGAAAATCCTGAACTCCTGCGCAGTGAAGTAGGCCATGATAATATAGTGTCGTTGACTGATATTGTGGACTATGTGGCGGGATTGACCGATCAGTATGCGATAAAGTTATTCAAAGAGTTTTATATACCTAAGATTTGGGACCCAGGTACATAAAATTAGGTGCTCATTCTGGCGCCTAGATTTTTAATAAGTGAAGTAAAACAAAAATATCTCCTACCGAAAACCTCTCGTCAAGCTCGAATGGTATTTCTTGTAGGAGATATTTTTGTTTAGGTTAGACTATTTTACAATATCAGGCGCCGGATAGGACCCATATATAGTATGGACTGGGGCCCGAAATTTAGGTAGGGGGGAGGGGAGGAAAATAGTATATTTTATTATTTATTTCTAAAATGAAAAGACCTAACGTGTTGAAGTAGAAGAAGTACTTCAACACGTTAGGTCTTTCTCATTTTCACCATTTTGAGATGAGCCCAACTCTAGCTTCACGTTGGTGGCTTTCTTTGTATTTTCATTATAGCATAGTCTATTTATAGACTCAAATAGTCTTGTAGTAAAACTGGGATTACCAATTCTAATTGGATTGATACGCACTAATAAGGTGGGGCGAAGCCCGTTATCACTGTATATTTTGATTAATGGTTGTGATAAACTAAAAATAGGAGCCATCAACGTGAGTTAGGTTCATCTCCATTAAGGAGGTGGTACTATGACAGTATTTGAAGCACTATCGTTAATGATAGGTTTTGCTACTTTAGTAGTATTAATTATCGATTTGAAAAAATAGCTTTGTGCTTTAATCAGTATAAAGTCATATAAAAGCGATAAACCTAACGTAAAAGAAGTATTGACCGTACTTCACACGTTAGGTTTATCATTTGAACCTTTCAGATGAGCCTAACGCTATCTACACGTTGGTGGCTCTCTTTGTATCCTCATTATAACATAGTGCTAGGAAAGTCTCAACGGGATTCATTTGATTATTTACGTCAAATAAAAATATCTCCCACAGTGATAGGAGCAGTAAGCTCTTACCCTCTGTGGGAGATATTTCGTTGAGTACATGTACCTTCTTATTTTTACGCGCGTGTAATTTTATCGGAACGAAGGCAGCGAGTGCATACATTTACCTTTTTGGTTTCGCCGTCTACAATTGCTCGTACTCTCTGGATGTTTGGCTTCCAGGTCCTTTTTGTGCGGATATGAGAATGACTCACATTCATGCCGCTTGCAGTGGTTTTGCCACATACTTCGCAAAGGTTTGCCATAATTTCCACCTCCAAGCATAATTTACAACATAACATATGTATTCTATCACAAATGAATATATTAAGGCAAGCAGATATTTTTATTCTTTTCTCCGTCCAAGAGACAGCCAGAATGAATGTCTTTTAAACTTTGAATGGCCAGAATATTTGTGTTAAGTAGACACAACAGAGTTAGAATACCTGTGCCGAGTGGACTTTTATATAGAGTGGACTATATCGTCATTTAATTATACACTATAAAGGAAGAGTTGGGTAGGATAAAGGAAGACTGGGGGAGACAAGTCAAAATCAATTTGTTTGAATATGGAGATGTTTGAATTTTTGGATGCTTGGATGTTTGTATATTAGGCTATAGCATTATTTGGAAGTTTGAATGAATAGGTGTTTGTATATTAGGCTATTAGCATTATTTGGAAGTTTGAGTCAATAGGTGCTTGTATATTAAGCTATTAGCGTTATTTTGTTATTCGTGAGCATTTTAAAATAAGGAGGGATGAGCATGGAAGAGTCTTTACTCACCATAAAGGGGATTGGCCCTAGTCGAGTGAAGCAATTAAATAAATTAGGTGTTACAAATATTTCATCCTTGTTGACATATTTCCCTCGTGCCTATGAGGATCGAAGTGCTACATTTTTAATTGGTGCCTTAAAGGATGGTATGGTGGGGGCCACGACGGGGCAAGTGATGCGTGTGCAGGAGAAGAAGCCGCGTCGAGGCTTATCTATTTTAGAAATATATATAACTGATGGAACGGGCAGTTTAAAAGTTGTGCTATTTAATCAAGGATATAAAAAGAATTTTTACAAACTTGGACAACGCCTTCATGTGTACGGCAAGGTAGAGTTTAGTTATGGTGCCTTGCAGATGAATACACCTCATATAGAGGTATTATATGAAGGGCAAGAGCCTCAAGGCGGCATTGTGCCAGTCTATCCTTTAGTAGAAGGTATTTCTCAATATACGATTCGTAATGCCATTGCTAATTGGTTTAGCTCACATCAGGAAATGGAAGATATACTACCAGCTCATGTAGTTCAGGAACATTCCTTTATGCCTCGGTATGAAGCGTTTAAGGAAATGCATCTCCCTACAACGGTGGAGCGCCATAGTTTAGCACGTAAGCAATTGGCTTATGAAGAATTGTTTGTTATGCAAGCAGGATTACTTCTTCTGCGCTCTAAGGAGCAAGCTGAATTAGGTGTAAAAATGGGGCCTAATGGCAAGCTTTACGAGCAATTTTTATCGCAATTGCCATTTAAATTGACTGGAGATCAACAGCGTGCCGTACTTGAAATTACAACGGATATGGAAAATGAGCGTCCTATGAGACGATTATTACAAGGCGATGTAGGGGCTGGTAAGACTGTAGTGGCTGCATTGAGCTTAATTAAAGCAGTAGAGAATGGCTACCAAGGAGCGCTTATGGCGCCGACGGAAATATTAGCGCAGCAACATTTTGAAAGCTTGCAAGGCTTGATGAAAGGCTTAGACATTAATATGGCCTTACTCACCGGCTCTATGAAAGCTAGTGAGCGCACGATTGTATATGAAGGTTTAGCTGATGGTAGTATTGATATTGTTCTAGGAACACATGCGTTAATTCAGGATAAGGTACATTTTAAAAAATTAGCCTTAGCCATAATTGATGAACAGCATCGCTTTGGTGTAGAGCAGCGTGCCACACTTCAGAAAAAAGGACAAAATCCGCATGTGTTAGTTATGACTGCAACGCCTATTCCGCGGACAATGACTTTGTCTATTTATGGCGATTTAGAAGTGAGTTTGATTAAAGAACTACCACCTGGGCGGAAGCCAGTCTTGACCTATGCAGTGGACTCTAGCTATAAAGAGCGACTCCATGTATTTTTTCAAAAGGAGATGCAAGCAGGTCATCAAGTGTATGTGGTGTGTCCTTTAGTGGAAGAGTCGGAGAAGCTAGATCTTGTAGCGGCTGAAGCTTTATATGCAGAGTTATATGATTTATATAATAAAGAATTTGGGGTAGGTCTTGTTCATGGTCGTATGCCGGCAGCAGATAAAGAAGAGATAATGAATGAGTTTCACTGTGGGCGCATCAAACTACTGGTATCGACTACGGTAATTGAAGTCGGGGTGAATGTACCGAATGCGACTATTATGTGTGTAGAGGGCGCTGAGCGCTTTGGCTTATCTCAACTGCATCAGTTGCGAGGCCGTGTAGGTCGTGGTGAGGCACAGTCCTATTGTGTACTCATCAGTGATAGTAAGAATGAAGAGACTAAAACGCGATTGAATGTTATGACTTCAACGCAGGATGGTTTTGTCATTGCAGAGCAGGATTTATTACTTCGCGGCAGTGGGCAACTATTTGGTTTAGCACAGCATGGCTTACCTGATTTAAAATTGGCAAATATTTTAAAAGATATTGATTTGCTCGTCTTAGCAAGACAAGATGCAAAGGAATGGCTCGCTCAAACGGGATTGGCTGCTGGGGCTAAGTATATGAAACCACATTTGTTGGGGCGCTTTGGGCCAAGTTTCGAACGCATAATATATAGTTAAAAATTTACAATATCTAAAATAAATTACAGATGGCTTCTTAGATCTATTCTGATAATATATAGTTAAAAATATACAAGGTCTAAAACTAGGGAATCACTACGGCATTCTTAATTAGCACGACATTCTTAATTTGCTTTTGATGACTAGTAATTATAAGCAAATTTGACGGCCCTATTAGAGCTGATGAAATTACGAATTTAAATGCTTTTGAGTTGATTTTATAGGCCTAATAAGGGTATAATAACAAGATAGATAAGTCTATGTTAATAGAAGTTTTTATTCCTTTTAAGAGACGGAGGATAGAGATTCATGCCAATTATTCATGTAGAATTAGTCGAAGGTCGTACTAAGGAACAAAAGAAGCAACTTGGTCTAGAAATTACTAAAGCTACAGTAGATATTATGAAAGTACCTACTGAAGCAGTAAAAGTTATTTTCGTAGATATGAAAAAAGATGATTTCATGGAAGGCGGCGTACTTCGCTCTGAAAAATAAGCAAGTACTAGTCTTTTAGATTTTAAATGTCAAAGCTGATGTAGTAAAAATTAAGGAGAAAGGAAGTTACCATGAGAGAAGATAAGTTTGGGTTACGCGGTTTAACATTTGATGATGTATTATTAGTTCCAGCTGCATCCAATGTATTACCGCACGAAGTTGATTTAACCACAAACCTAACCCGTGATATTAAGCTTAATATTCCAATGATTAGTTCTGGTATGGATACAGTAACAGAATCACGCATGGCTATCGCCATGGCACGTGAAGGGGGTATGGGCGTTATTCACAAAAATATGTCCATTGAAGAACAAGCCCACGAAGTGGACAAAGTAAAACGTTCAGAACATGGTATCATCGTTGATCCAATTTATTTAAGCCCTCAAAATTTATTGGCTGATGCAGAAGAATTAATGCGCAAATATGCTATTTCTGGCGTACCTGTTACGGTAGATGGCAAATTAGTTGGTATTATTACTAACCGCGATATGCGCTTTGAAAGTGATTTAACTCGTCCAATTGGGGAAGTTATGACTAAAGAAAACCTCGTAACTGCACCAGTGGGGACATCCTTAGAAGAAGCGAAGGACTTATTGCGTCGTCATCGCATTGAAAAATTACCACTTGTTGATAGCGATGGTAATTTGAAAGGCTTAATTACTATTAAGGATATTGAAAAAGCAACTAAATATCCTAATTCTGCTAAAGATAGCAGCGGTCGTCTATTAGTTGGTGCCGCTGTAGGTGTAAGTAAAGACTTATATGACCGCATGGATGCCTTAGTGGCAGCTAAAGTTGACGTAATTATCGTTGACACAGCTCATGGTCATTCAGCTGGCGTACTTCGCACATTAAAAGAATTGAAACAAGCTAATCCTCATCTACCAGTTATTGCTGGTAATGTGGCTACTGCAGCTGGTACAGAAGCATTAATTGAAGCTGGTGCAGATGCAGTTAAAGTTGGTATTGGACCTGGTTCCATTTGTACAACTCGCGTTATTGCTGGTATTGGGGTACCTCAAATTACAGCCGTGTACGAAAGTGCACAAGTAGCGCGCCGTCACAATATTCCTATTATTGCCGATGGTGGTATTAAATACTCCGGCGATATTGCTAAAGCTATTGCAGCTGGTGCAGGCGTTGTTATGATGGGGAATATCCTTGCTGGTACTGATGAAAGTCCTGGCGAAACTGTTATTTACCAAGGCCGTAGCTACAAAGTATACCGCGGCATGGGTAGCTTAGGGGCTATGAAACTTGGTAGTAAAGACCGTTATTTCCAAACTGAAGCGAAGAAACTCGTTCCAGAAGGGATTGAAGGTCGTGTACCTTACAAAGGTATGTTAGCGGACACTATCTTCCAAATGGTAGGTGGTCTTCGCGCAAGTATGGGATATTGTGGTTGTCACAACATCCAAGAGATGATTAATGATACTCAGTTTATCCAAATTACTGCTGCTGGTCTTAAGGAAAGCCATCCACATGATGTTAGCATCACCGTGGAAGCGCCTAACTATAGCGGCTGATTATTGAGGTGTATTTGTATTGCGTAATCAATTGAGCATTCTTGATGTGCCAGTTGACGTAATAACCATGAAGGAAGCTGTTCAGCGTGTACAGAATTTTTATTCTGAGCCGGGGCTACATTCTGTAGTCACGGTTAACGCTGAAATGGTTATGCGTGCTCAACAGGACAAAGAATTGCACGACATTTTAAAACAAGCAGATATTGCAGTTCCCGATGGGGCTGGGGTTTTATGGGCTGCCGAGCAAATGGGGCAACATATACCTGAGCGCGTAGCCGGTTGTGATTTAGCTGTAGCTTTATTAGCTGAAGCGGCTAAGAACAAGACGCCGGTATACTTTTTAGGCGCCGCACCAGGTGTAGCTGAGCAGGCTGTAAAAAATATGGAAGCTCGATTGGGCTCATTACAAGTAGTCGGTATTCACTCCGGCTTTTTT
>OGXN01000141.1_pt1 | contig 98160 bp, 82 predicted proteins | sample 1576281 | NCBI WGS metagenome assembly OGXN01 (sample SAMEA3541494, study PRJEB24748) | human gut metagenome | biome: human gut; feature: human-associated habitat; material: faeces | place: China | collected 2012
TTTGCATTTTTCGCAGGACCTGAAATATCATAGCCATAACTTTCCGCCATTTTTTTCATTCCTTTTAATGCTTTGATCTGTTCAGCTAATTCTTCACGCTGGCGAATGATATCATCTGTCATAGTACCACAGCCACAGTTTGCTTTATCAGCTTCTTTCATTTCAATTAAATAATCGATACCATATAAAGCAACACGGCGATAATCACCAACAATACGTCCACGGCCATATGTATCAGGCAAACCTGTTACGATTTTATTACGACGTGCTAAACGCATTTCTGGTGTATAACAGTCAAATACTGCATCATTGTGAGTTTTGTGGTAATCGTGGAAGATTTCATGTAGTTTTTCGCTTGGTTCATAACCATATGTAGTACAAGCTTCTTCACTCATTTTGATACCACCATAAGGCATGAAGGCACGTTTTAAAGGTTTATCTGTCTGAATACCAACAACCTTTTCTAAATCCTTCAATGCTTCATCAATATATCCAGGACCATATGAAGTTAATGAAGAAACAACTTCTGTTTCCATATCCAGAACGCCGCCTTTTGCACGTTCTTCTTTTTGAAGCTTCTGTAATGCATCCCATAATTTGTTTGTAGCTTCTGTAGGTTGCGCTAAAAAGCTTTCATCCCCATCATAAGGCTTGTAGTTGTTTTGAATAAAATCGCGGACATTTACTTCTTCTTTCCAGATTCTTCCGCTGAATCCTTCCCATTCTTTGCGTTCATTGCTCATAATCCTTACCTCCTGTTCACATGTTAAGTATAGCGAATGTTATCGTCCTGTGCAATTAAAACCATTTATAATCCATGTACGGATAAGCACAAGAAAAGAGCCTATACCAATCCAGACTCTATGCCCAGACGGTCGGCTCTTTTACATTATACTTCATGTGGTCAATTCCACTTCCGTCAGTCGTATAACTGCTTACACTTTATCATTTTTTATTTTACTCGTCAATAAGTGTTTTAAATTTTTTTATAAAACTGAATCTTATGTTTCTGACTTCGCTTTGCACGATACATCGCTTCATCACTATGACGGTATAATTCATCTACATTATGGCTGTCATTTGGATAACATGCCACACCAAAACTTGCGACGATTTCACGATCATCCATACAATTTAAAATGGCTAAACGGATTGCTTCAATTCTTGGCAGTATATCATAGTCACAAGATAAATTACGTAAGAATATCACAAATTCATCTCCACCGATTCTGCCACAATAATCTTCACTTCGACAAGCGCTACGCATACTTTTTGCGACATTGATTAAAACATCATCTCCGTATTGATGTCCATAGGTATCATTTAATAATTTAAAATTATCTAAATCTATCAATACCAGAACATGCAGCACGTGTTTTCCACTATGTTGTAATGTGGATTCTATGCGATGAAATAAGGTTGAGCGATTATATAACCCAGTTAATGCATCTGTTTCTGATAAACGTTTCATACGTATCTTATCTTTTTTCTCATTATCGATATCATGCAATAAGACACTTGCACGAACAAGGGAAGCATAAGGATCCCATACAAGCTGTATTTCTCCATAAGCCCAAAATTCATTGCCCTGACTGTCTATACGACGATGCTGTAAAGTGAAGTGATGTCTGCCTTTTTGATATTGATCAAGCAGATATTCCCGGGAGAATACCTTCAAATATTTTTTACGATCTTTTGGTGATACAAAATGTTCTGCTGCATAATGCGCAATGTAAGTGAACGAATTTCTTGCATTTTTTGGCAGTTCATCATTTAATGCACCTTCCAGCTTTTCAAAAACATCGTGTGTCAGATCATATTCATAATATGCAATACTATCCTTTTTTCTTCGCTCAAAATCTTGTTTCCATCGTTCATAAGCAAGTTCTCGCTCATAGGCCTCCGAATAATCCTGATAAGAGATGATTGCGGTGGTTGGCTCTGATTTTTCATTGTAAATCATGGTAAATTTGCCTTTGATCCAGATATATTTCTGAGAGGTGGAATTTCTTCTTAAAAATACAGCCTCACCTTTTGGTTTCCCTTCCAGCATACTTGAGAAAAAACCTAAATATTCTTTTTGTGTTTCTTCTTTTATCAAATGTTGTTCAATTGCGGATTGTGGGATATTTTCCATCATCTTCTTTGGTTCTGTGGTTTTCTTTCCATCATTTGTATAATATAAAACTTTATTTTTCACATCATATCGAAGTATGACTATATTTCCTTGTTCTAATGCAATTTTCTTTTCTTCTTCACTAATACGAAGATCATGCATCATCTGTTTCATTTTTGTACTGTCAAATGCAACAGCAACATATTGGTGTTCTATTGTATCTGGCACAATACGTGCTGACATCCAGCGTACTTTTCCATCTTTTCGTTTCACACGATATTCTACTTCAAACAAGATGCTTTCCTGCTGGATATAATTTGTGATTTCTTTTTTTATTCTAATGAGATCCTCACGATCGACTATTTTTTCTTCAATAATATCCTGTAGTTGTAACTCTTCTTTTTTATACCCTAAAAACTGGTATATATAACTGTTCGTATATAATAATTCAAATGCACCATTTTGCATTCTGATACAAAACAGTCCACAAGGGATTCCTTCTGTGCGGAGTTTATTCACCTGAGAAGCAAGTTTTGTTTCCATCAGATCATTGATATTGCGTAAGTATATCAGCATAACTTCTTTGTTTTCAAGTTGAATCTTTTTATGGGATATATGAAACCATGTATCGAATAGATACACTTCTTTCATCTGTGTTTCACAAGCTTTTCTCAATGTTGCCATCGCAAAAATATCAATTTCTTTGACATTTCCATGTTGCATAATATCCTGCAATATGGTACTAATCCAAGCAATATCCCATTGTTTTCCGATATAAATACATAGAAATCCATCTGGAGAAAAGTCTTCTAACGTTTTAAGATCCATTAGATGATATTGTTTCATGCTCATAACTTCGCCTCTTTCACATATTGCTTTCATTATATCTTATAATTTTTATATTTAGAAAAAATATGCGAATTTATTTATTCTTTTGATATCGATCATTATCTAAGAAAAACATGGTAAATGTTGCTCTTGATAAAAGTACTTCTGCATCGTTGAAAATAAACACTTCATAAACTCCTGTAGTTCTTCCTGCACTAATCTCCTGAGCAATTCCAATAAGTTTTCCACCTTTTCCAGGCTTGATATAATTTATCGTTCCTGACAAGGTAACGCTATCTCTTCCAGTCGCAAAACTTGCGGCGCCAGCTGCTGTATCAGCTAAAGAATATAATGCACCGCCATGTACAAAGCCATGTACATTTAAAATTTGTTCATCAATAATCATTTCTACCTTTGCATATCTTTCTTTTACTTCTACAACGTGCATATCGTTGCTTTGTAGATACATAGATGAGGAATTTAATCTTGCTTTCAATTGTTCCATCGTTTCATTTTTCATATACACCCTCCGTTTTCTCTTATTATACCTTAATTCAGGAAAATGTTGAAATTATACCGTTATATGATTAATTTTCTTTATCCTGGCAATACTATGAAAGTACTTTAATTTCTTGGATTTTTTTGAATGAAAGCCTTTAAAATTGAAATCATTATGGTATAATGTTTAATGCGTGTGCGAAGTCGCAATTAACTTGCCCTCTTGGTGAAATGGATATCACGGAATCCTCCTAAGGGGAAGCTCAGCTAAGCCCAATTGATTAGCAAATCTCTTTTAAAATTGAATATATGTCCTCGTAGCACAAAGGATAATGCAACTGCCTCCTAAGCAGTAGAGTGATGGTTCGAGTCCATTCGAGGACGCCAATTTTGTCGATAAATAGGGCGTTTTCTTGAGTTTTCAAAAAATAGATTTTGAAGTGATAAACTCATACCTTTTAAGGCTTTGCTCTATCTATTTTATAGTCAATCAGTTTTATCGCTGATTGCTTTTTTAATGTGAGTCGAACTTTTTCGCCCTTATTTTTGCTAATGAAAATAGGTGTTTTGCTAATTTGATTTTAAGTGCTCATTTTTCATAAAAGAAAACACTCATTTTATTTGAGAAAACGATCTCTTTAAAATAAGTGTTTTTTTTATTTACTGGCGTACCCGACAGGACTTGAACCTGCAACCTTTTGAATCGGAATCAAATACTCTATCCAATTGAGCTACGGGCACTTACATATTCAGTAAATAGTATATAACATAATTGAAAATATTAAATGACGAAACTGTTATAATTGTAAACTATTTCAATGCATCAATCAGTTGCGACATAAGGTCTGGATTTGACTTCAATGCATTGACAAGCGAATCAACATCAACTTCTTGAGGTTTTACTGTTTGTTGATCAACTCCAACTCCTGAATTTTTATAAAATGTTTCATCGAATTTTTGAGCATTTACCTTACGATCTTCATCTAGGATATGACTATATACTTCTGTTATCATATCTGCTTGAGAATGACCTGTATCACCTTGTGTGGCTTTTATATCACCATGATTGAGTTTTAACTTATAAGTGGTACTAGAATGTCGAAAAGAGTGAAATACAACGCTAGGAAGTCCTGCTGCTTTTGTAACTTCTTTTAGTTGACTTCGTATTACACTATGTGAACATTGTCTACCGTCCTCAAAACAAACTACAAGATCATAATCGGTATATTCACAACCAAAGTATTCTTTGTATTTTTCTTGTTCTTCTTTCCAATCACGAAGCATAAGTGCTAATGTTTTTGGTAGCCATATTTTACGAATGCTGCTTTCTGTCTTTGGTTTCTTTAAAACAGTGGCTGTTTGATATGATCTATGAGGTGAACGTGGTGGAAATGTAAAGATAACATCTTTATCATTTAAAACTTTTAATGCGTTTGTAGATACTTGTTCTAATTCACAAGTAACAAAGATATGTGCATCGTCATTGGCAATATCATTATCACTGATGGCTACATCTTTCCATCTTAATCCTAATACTTCTCCTAAACGCAAAGAACAGGCAAACGATAAATGAATTGCAATCGCTAGCTTAGGATCTGTACAATGCTCTAATGCTTGAATAATCATATCTGAAGTCCATATTTCTCGTTTCTTATAAACATGCTTAGGCGGTTCTACGGATAAGAATGGATTTTTTGCGATTAGATCCCATTTTACTGCCATTCCAAAAGCACATTTTAAATGCTTATTGATAGTTTTGATTGTGCCTGTTGTAACTTTTCGTTTTGTCTTATGAATTTTATTTACTGCACTATCCATGTTTTGTAAATCACGATAATACTTTTCAATCACTAAAGGTGTGATGTCTTGTAGTGCCATGTTTCCTAAAATTGGACGAACATAATTGTCAAAATCTCTCACTGTTTTTTCATAGGTACTCATTGACCATTTCTTTACACCATATAAATCAATAAATAAATCTAAAAATTCATTCATTGTCTGAGAACTAGGTGGTATAAAGATGTTTTTATCTTTTTGGCTTTCTACTTCTGATTTTCTCATTCTTGCTTCATTATAAGAATCAAATGCTTCCCATTTCTGTTTTCTATTACCTTGACTATCTTCATAAGTGTAAACAACTGCATATTTTTTATTTCTCTTTTGTATTGATGCCATAATTTTCTCTCCTTTCCTTGTTTACAGGACAATTCTAAGCAAAATTAAAAATAAAAGCGAATGTGCGATTTTCTAAAAACGCAAAAAGCGAAACACTAAAGTTCCGCTTTGAGTTTAGCAATCAATTTCATTTTTAATTCAGGATTATCCTTGATTTGTTGTATTAGCAAATTCATATCTTCATTTTTTTGTTGTGGCAAGACTGCTTGAATCTTACTATTGATACTTTTTTGATTTAATTGAATGACATGAGTTGTTGATATTTTTGGTTTTGGAAGTGATAATTCATGTTTTAATGTTGCATAGAAATAATCTGCATTACTCATGCCTTGATTTTGACTTTCCTTTTTAGAAAAAGACTTAAACTTTGTGAGTGTAAGTTCTTTAAGGTTTGCCTCTGCACAAGTCTTGTGATACAGCTTTGTCATATTACGATCATCACAAGGTTTTCCGTTAATCAGTGTAATTAACAATGCATAAGGATTTTCTTCAACCATGAATTCTTTTTGTCTTTCTTTCCATATTCTTAACAATAACGCAACTTGTTTATGAATATGTACGGTCTTTTGAGGAACATCTTTATAAAACAAGATTAAACTTGTATTGGTTTGTGTAAATCCAGCACATTCAAATTGTTTGATAATTCTTTGAGGATTCATCATTTGAACTGTGTTTTTATTTAAACGGTCTAATATTTTATTGGAACAAAGGTAACATTGATCTTGAGCAATCAACTCATCGCTAATATGAATATCATGCCACGATAATCCACCGATTTCTCTTATATCTAAACCGGTAGAAAACATAATATGCAAGAAAATAAATAATCGCATATCATCAACCGATTCAAATAAATGTTGAACAAATTCTAAATTCCATTCTTTATATGGTTTATTTTTATGATATTTAGGTGCAACTTGCTCATGAAATGGATTGTTTTCAATCAACTGTTCTGATACTAGATAATCAAATGATGTTTTTAATAGCATATAGCAGGAACGTAACATACTGTTAGGGATATATTCCGTTTTTATTTGATTCCTTTTTCCGATTGCAGGAGTTTTCTCTAATTGATTCATTGTTTTGATAGCAAAATTAGGTTTTATATCTTTGATTTTCTTACTTCCAACAACTTGAGATATATAATTGTTGATCACTCCCATATTGCTTTCATACCTTGAACTGCTCCATTGATTGCGTCCAATCTTAGTCGCATATTGAACTAAAAAGTTAAGTATTGTCGTGTTAGGTTTGATATTCATCTTTATATGAATACCTTCGTTTTCAATTTCTCTTTTTCTAACAAGTGCTGATGAATAGTCATAATAAGTTTCCCATATTTGCTTTGTTACGCCATTCTCATCAACTTTTTGATAAACCACAGAATATGCTTTTCTTCGTTTTGTAATAATCGCCATTGAATTATCCTCCTAATATTAAAGATTTTCATTGAGCCACTTATCAAATGACTCTTTTGAGATTCTAATAGATGAGCCAATTCTTACGGATTTGAATTTGTTTTCTGCTACTAATTGATAAGCGGCATTTTTTCCAACACCTAAGATTTTCATAATTTCTTGAACGGTGTAGGTTTTCTTTTCATATAAAATAGGTTTCATCTTTATTATCTCCTCTCCATCTTATCTTTAATAAATGAGTAAAACAAATGTGCGATTTTCAATTCAATAGCGATTTTACATACTTGACATTAGTTGTTTTTATGATAGTTATGCTTCATACCTAAACTAATTAAAATTCGGTTATCTAATAATTTCATAAATCTGGGCGTTACACTTCCTATATATTTGATAATTCTGCTTTTATCAATGACTTTGATCTGTTCCATCATTACAATAGACGGATACTTTAATCCAACCGTCGTAGGAATACTATAATGAGTAGGTAAGTGATGCTTTTCATACACTTTGCTTGTCAAACAAGCAACAATAATCGTAGGACTATATTTATTTCCTTTATTGTTTTGTACAACAAGAACCGGTCTTACACCACCTTGTTCAGAGCCAAAGCCATTACTTAAATCAACTAGATAGATTTGTCCTCTTTTGATCTTCATTCAAATTACCTCCTATGTAAAACCAGACTCAAAATAGAATCTGGTTATTTATCATATGAATCGTTGTTTTCCATTTTTCCCTGAATACCTGAAAACATTAAGGATACTATTAGACAAGCAGTAGCATTGCTTTCACTGGAATTTCACCATCGTGTGGTATCTCACACAACTGCAGTACAGGAGTATCATTATACCTAATAAATTTCATTGCCGAACATTTGCTAGATGTTTTTACAGTTCAATTTTATTCGCTCGCATATCACTGGTCATGGCGTATTGACTGAAAGGCTCATTTACTAGGAACGTATCTAATAGCTGTTATTTTGTTTTCAAGGATCAGTGAATCCTACTTTTTAAGTGGGTTCACTATATATGCCACGAAAACGTCTTTTTTTCTCACATTTTTAAAAGTTCTTTTATTTTTTTTATTTTTCGATAGATAGAACTCATAGAAAGACCTAAAATTTGAGAAATTTCCCGAACATTATATCCATGCTGCTTTAAGATAATAATATCTAATACAATTGAATCTGTGTATTTTAAATACTCAAATAATGTTTCATTTTCAATTTGATCCAATAAATCTTCTATCGAATAAGATTCTTTTTTGTCATGCACTGGTTGCATATAAAAGAAAATATCTTTTGTAACATTTTGATTTCGTCTAAATCTTCGCTCGGCATTAAACTGTTCTAAGTCAAATTCATGTAATTCTTCTATTTTTTGTTCATTGAAATGATGTTGTCTTAAAATTTTTTCTTCTCTATCTTTCCATTCTTTCCATCGTATATATTCTTTTTTATAATCATAACCCATATGATAATCCTCCATTTACTAAAAAGGTAAAACAATTTGGAGTAGGGAGGGCTACGACACCTAATTTCCGGTTTCATATCATAAATAATGAAACAAGTACATCATGAACATGACAATACATTTCAAATTCATCATAAGTAGCTGGAAACATTGAAATTCTACTAGAATAATTTACAAAAATAACAGTGATTTCTTTTTTTACTAGAGAAATTATCAATCTTCTCATTTCAAATGAATTTAACCATTTTTCAGTAGAGATTTTTTTTATTACACCAATAATATCCATATGATTTTGAATTACAGAAACTTTTAGTTGATCTACTAAATAATCTAATAAGTTTCTCGATAATTGTTCTCCTATTCTACAATAAATCAAGATTTTAATTTTCTTTTGCATAATCATTGCCTCCCGAAAAGTTCTTTTCACCCATATATGTGAAAGTTACTTATCAAGTGGTAGAAACTTTTTTATCTTTTTTTGAATTATTTGTTGAATTTGCTTTTTATGATAAATAATAGTTGAGTTTTTTACTCCTAGTACCTTTGCAACATTTCTTATTGACATATTTTCAATAAAAATAAGATTTGCTATTGTTTTATTTGGTTCATTTAACATTGATATTTCATGTAATATTTTCACATACAAGTCGTGTATAATAATTTTGTCTAGGAGTTCGATTTCCTTCTTATATACAAAAAAAGTAGCTAAATCAATATCTTCAAAATACAAGACTGATTTAGCTACTTCCATATGATGCATATGTCGAATTTGATCATAACTACTTCTAATAGTTTTAAACACCTCCTCACTTACTTCAACATACTCTTTATTCACTTTTATGTAATACTGTCTATGTTCCTTATTGCCATAAGTTTTAAAACTATTTTTATTGTAATCATATTTATAATTTTTCATCGCTATTTCCTCCTCATATTTAAAAAATAAAAATAAGAAATAGGAGGATCACGATTATGTTTCATAACTTTTCTCTCCCTTATAGTTATGAATTCGTTATTTAAGGCTAAAATATTTTAGCTCTTAAATAATTAGAAATAGATTTATGGGATATACTATGTCTAATCATGGTATATCTTTAAACATTTTTCTATACTTCATCTATTATCAAAAAATTTCTTTATAAAATATCTCCATATATTTCAGTTTTTCATATATAAAAAGGGTAATGCTATTATTTAAAGCAACTACCCTTAATTAAAACTATTGAGTTATTTTCTTTGTTTTCTTGTAACACTTAATAAAGCTAATCCTGAAACTAATAACAATACTATCCATAGTATTACATTTGTGTTATCCCCTGTTTCTACTGAACTATCAGGAATAGTAGGGGAGGTAGGGATTTCATTTTCATCTTTTTCAATAAATTTTGGCTTAGAATAGACATTAAATATTTCATTACTATCTTCAATCATAGGTATAGAGATTAAAAAAGGTTCCGAGTAATATTTAATATCATCTCTTTCTTTTTGAGATACTAAATATAAACCTAAATCTAGATCAAAAAATTGAACAATTCCATTTTTGTTAGTATTTTTTTCATCAGTAAATGAAATATTTTTACCTTTCATATACGCTTGTAATGCATAACTCATTTCTTTCATTTGTGATGCATTCATATTTGTAGAAATATTCTTGAAGTCTTTAAAATCTCCCACATTTACAAATTGTCCATTAACAATATCTGCGACTTTAACAATTTGAAATGGCATATCAACAAATTCGACGATTTTACCATCGTCAAGATAATGAGCATACAGAGAAATTGATCCTGTATTTTCTTTCGCTAAAACTGTTTTGGTAGGCAAAAAGATAAATAGCATACAAATGATTATGATTTTTAAATGATTCTTATTTGCTAACCACTTCATGATTTTTCCTCCTTACCTTCAATAACAAAAATATTAACATTAAAACTGTAAATCCAATTAAAAGAATTTGAATTTCAAAAGGTACATGAATTCCATTATCAACTTCATTGGCTTGTTCTTCAATTGCTTTTTGATAATCAATCCTTATTCCTCTTACAAGCAATCGATGCGTGTTTACTGAATAAGGTGTACAAGTAATCAATGTGACATAATCTTTACCATCTACAATTTCAAGATCTTTTGTTTCAGTTGGTAAGACTATCTTGATTTGATCAATTTTATAAGCACTCGTATTTCCTAACACTTCCATATAGAAAATATCTCCAATTTCTAACAAATCTAAATCAGTAAATAGATTGGAACTAGGCAAACCCCTATGCCCTGACAAAGCAGCATGCGTGCTCTTTCCACCTATTGGTAATGATGTTCCTTGAAGATGCCCTACACCCTTTTGTAAAACTTTCTCTGAAGTAGTGTGGTAGATTGGTAATTTAACGTCAATTCTAGGAATTTGAATATATCCCATAACTCCATCACCATTAGAATTTAATAAACTCATGTAATATTTATCTACTTTTTCAATACTCATAAATGGATCATACAATTCCTCTTTTCCTATCAAAGAGGAATTGTATGTTTGTGCATCTTTAAGCATTGTATCTTTTGTTTCTTGGTCTAAACCAATCACTGATTTTTCATATGACTGAATCACTTGAGAACTATGAATTCTTGATAAATAATCACTAATTGTTGGATAAAGTAAAACCCCAATGAAAAACAATAATACTACAATTCTTATTCCATCAAAAATTCTTTTTTTTATGTTCATAGAGATTAACTATTTATTTTCATTTAATTTATTCTTTTTATTTGATTTCATAAATGAATATAACACTGCTAAGATTCCAGCAGTACCTACTACTGTAAATAACACTGTACCCATACCACCAGTTTCAGGTAATAAAGAACCTTTGTTGTTTTTTACTGTTACATCGTTACCAGTTACTGTAACATCAGTTCCATCATTATTAGAAGATGCTCCAATTGTGATAGTTGTAGGATCTTTTAAGATGTTATATCCATCTGGTGCTTTTGTTTCCACTAATGTATATTTTCCATCATCTAATCCCTTAACAATAATTTTACCGTTAGTTGGTGATACTAATGTAGATGTTTTAGTTAATTGATTATCTGCTTTATCTGTATCAGTAGCAACTCTATATTCACCATTTCCTAAATCAACAAATTCAATTGGATCACCATTTGTATCAGTTCCTCTATATAATTTGAATTCTGCTCCTGCTAATGTTTCAGTTCCATCTCCATTTTTCTTTGTAATAGTCAAATTATGTGTTCTTACAATTACTTTATCTGGAGTTCCCTGAGTTAAATGATCAGGATCATTCCCATATTCAACATTTGCTGTATTGGTTTCTTTACCGGCAGTAACTGCGTTTTCATTTAACACTGCATCATATTCAAATACGATAGCTTCATTTGCTTGATCTTTATATTTAATAAAGTCATTAATTTCGATAGTAATTTCTTGTCCTTTAACTGTTACTGTATACTCAGTGTCTGTAAGTTGTTTATTACCGATTGTAACTTTTTCATTTAATGTTTCTTTTGTTACTGTTAATCCTGAACTCATAGTATCTGTTAATTTAAAAGTATATTTATCAAATCCTGTCATGTTTGGAACCATAGACTCAACTTTGAATCGAATAGTATCTCCGACTTGTGCAGAAGTCCAATTATTTCCATCAATAGTTTTATCTACACCAGGTTCTTTTCCTTTTAAATATACATCTTGGCTTGCTTTTGAAACTGTAGTGAACATTGGCGTAAATGCTTCATTACTTGGGATAATAACATAATATCCTGCATCTAAATCTTTTGTAGTATATTCTTTCTTACTAGCTTCACCAGTTAAAGTTTCAGCTGGTGTTAAACTTTTAGTTTTAACATATTCTTTTACTTTGTTTTGAAATTCTTCACTTTTTACATTATTTTTAATGTAGTTATATGCTTCATCATCAGTAGCAGGTGTACTTTGAGTAGCATTTGCATTAAAGAAATCTTTAAAATCATCTGCAATTGTATAAGCTGCTGATTTTTCATCTGCTGTTACAGTCGCATTCATCATCTTATAAATATCAAATGTTACGCTAGTAACATCGTGTTTCCCTGTGTGAATCGTAATTTTTCCTGTGCTTGCTGCAAATACACTTGTTACCATAGAAAACATTACCATAAGTGTAAGTGCAAATGTTCCTAATTTTTTAAACATGTTTCTCATTTCTCTTTTTTCCTTTCTTCATACTGTAAATCGTTGCTAATATACCTATCATTCCAATAAAGGTAAATACATAGGTTCCTATTCCTCCTACATCAGGTAAGAATGGAATATGTGAATTGGTTATCGTAATAGTAAATCCATCTTCTGAACTTTCTATTGTTGTCGAATAACCATCAACCTCTTTTTCGGCTACATGATATGTATAATAAGCATGTGTACCATCATCTAATACTATATATGCATCCAATCCCTTGACAATTGTTTGCCATACATTTTTCATATCATCTGATGGTTTCACTTTAATCGTCTGTGCAAATTGATCATCTTTAACAATATCACCATTACTATTTGTATATGTTCTTGTTAAATAAAGTTCAATTTCATCTGGACGAATACCTTCAAAATTGCCAAAATCTTTCCATACCTTGTTGATCGTTAAATTTATTAACTCATCACAAGGGTCTTGCATATCAGATGGAGGTGGGGTTAAATTTTCCTCATTATCTGATGTTTTGGTATTTTTCATCAATACTGCTTTTGCTGATGAAATATACACATCTGCATCTTTATTTATATCAACGCTAGAAAGTTTAGCTTTTTTGAACTTATCAAATGTCTCAACATCTTTGATATGTGAGATCACAAACTCATTCCAATCACTATTAGATAATTCTGCTTGAATTGTTTTATCTTGAACAATAAGAGAAGTTAACTCATCATGATCACGATAAACACGATATATATTTTTGTTTCCTTCAATATTTTCAACTGTATTAAAATCATATACCGAATCTAAAGAGGTAACTCCTGCAAAAGGACCAACTTTATCTTTCGTACCTCGAATGGTATCCGCATAATACATTTGATTATTCTCAAACAATCCTTCATCGTTAAATCCTACAAATCCACCGGCATAACCATTTTTATCAGTGCCATCTTTGTCATCATTAGCACCGCCACCAAATACATCATAACCAATAGAAATTCCGGTAATTGAAGAATTTTTAATACTTGTACGATTGGATTTAATCAATCCGATATTGATGTTTTTAACATCATCTTTATTAATATGATCTCCTGTTGTATCTGTACAAGGCACTTCAATATAACTATCTCCAATATGGATTTGAGCTACATCGCTTGTTCCATTTCCATTGTTTTTTTCTAATGCAACAGAAATCGGTAATCCTAGAAGTGTTACAGAAAGTGTTTTTCCATCACTTAACAATTTAACCTCTAAAAGTTTTCCTAGACCAATGTCAATGGCACCCAGATCTTGTAAATCACCGATATATAAAATATCTAGTAATGCATTTACAATTCCCAAAATAGGATCTAATAATGTAGTTGATCCTGCATCAATATCTGCTAAGTAGGAGAATGTTGTTCTTCCAACAAATCCACCAGCAATTTGATCACTGTTTACTTTTTTAATATTAGTAACATGACTATTATCTATTTTCGCAAGGTCAGCAAATCCTGCAAATCCACCTGAAATCGGTTCTTTTCCATTTTGTGAATTTACAATAAAGCCTTCTTTGATACCATCAACGTTACAGTTATCACAATGTGAACCAAAGTTATCTAAAACACCTGCAGTGGCATTTAATAAACCATCAAGTGCTCCTCCAGTTTCTGCTTTATCTAAATCAACAACACCACTTTTTCCAAGATGACCAATAAATCCACCTGCATAATTTAAGGCATTGACTTGATTTAATTTCGTTACTTTTGAATTCTTTACAGAACCATTTAATAAGCTTCCACCAAATCCACCTGCATTTCCTGTCTGAACTTTGTTTTCAAATGCACCTGATTCATTTTGTGTATTAGCACTAACGATTAGTCCTTGATCATTTGAACCATTCACTAATCCATGATAAATATATGATCTAAATGCATCTAGTACATCTAATTCTCCTATTTTTATAAGACCTAATATTCCATTGGACTCATTATCACCAACTTCAGCAACCGCAGCCACATCAGCTAGTCCAAAGAATCCACCAACGTGTTCTCCACCAATGACTTTTCTTATGTTGTTGACAATTAACGAATCGCTATTGCTATCTTTATCTCCTAGAACTGCACCACTCATACTTCCTACAAATCCACCCGTTGCATAAGCATATTGAATATTGGGACTGTTATCAATTTGATATCTTCCATCAATTGTAATACCCCAATTATTCCATGCATCTACTTTGGCGTATTTAACAGTAGATACAGTAGCATTTAATAAAGAAGCTAACTTATCTGGATTACCTAAAATAGGTTTTAACAATATTGGAAGTAATCCACTATTGGAACCAACATTCACTTCAGCGGCACTTCCTGAAATAATACTTCCTGCAAAGCCACCAACGGTATTCGTTCCTTTAATCGTTTTTAACTTCTCAATCGAACAGAATTCATTTTCATTTCCTTCGATTTGTCCACCAATAATAATACCAGCAAATCCTCCGGCATTTCCTTGTTGATTTTTCAAATCAGTACCACTTGCGATAACACTCGCTCCTGATTGATAACCACGAGCAGATGATGTTTTAATGACTGGTACAAATGTTTGTAATACTGGTAAAGATCCTACAACATCAAGATCTCCTATTGTAATACCTCCAACATTGGCAACACCAGCACTTGTCATTTCTCCGACAAATCCGCCGCTACTTCGATATGCTGTTACTAACTTTATGTCATAAGCATGAGCAGAAGTAACAACTCCTCCATCCATTCTACCAACATAACCACCAGCTGCACTACCTTGTGTTGCTAATGTACCAACTTCTTCTCTAGCAGCTTTAACATCATATCCATAAGCATATTTCTCAATAATTTCATTCAGTTGTTCTTGTGTTTCTACTTTTCCTAATTCTTGTAGTTGTTGACCATAAGCACCATTGATACCAACTGCGCCAACCCAAGAATTCCATACATCAACTGTTAATTTTCTTAATGGTCCATATACTGCTGTATTCGTTTCTGTTGAATAAACAGCTCCAAGAGCAGATAATGGATTACTTATCGTAATGACATCAAATAAGATATTTAAGTTTCCTGTATCTGCAACATTTGCATTTTCTGTTCTACCACTAAATCCACCTGCAAATTCATATCCATAAACATTTCGAATACGCACTGCTGCATTTTCTTTTAAAACAGTAGGGGGCTCGTTATTCCATTCTCTTTCTGATTTTCCTTCTATTCTTCCACCAATGTTATGACCTACATAACCACCAGCTAATCCTCTTTCTCTTGTTGCATCACTTGCTGCATCAGCACGAACTGCACCACCACAAGGAACAGATGTCGTTTCTGAATTATATATCATTGGGATAAATGATTGAAGAACAGATAACAAGTTTCCTTCAACATTCAATAATCCGCCTAATACATCAGCATTTCCTACAACACTTGCAACATTACCAGGTTGCATTCTACCAACATATCCACCAGCACTTTCTTGTCCAATAATGTACTCAAAATTGTAAGCATTACAGTTTTGAAGTGCTGAACCATCAATCGTTCCTGCATATCCACCTGCATGACCTTGTAAATCACTACCATCTTTGTAATTAGCAAGTACAGAATATCCACCTACTGCACCAGTAACATCTGAATTTTCAATTTCTGAAGCAACGACATCTAATGCTTGTGTTACATCATTTAATCCAATAATATCTCCTAAAACACCTAAACCTGAACCTAATGAAGCAGAACTTCCAATATCCAACTTACCAACATATCCCCCAGCATATCGTAATCCTTTTACAGCATAATTAGATTCATTTCCAAAATAAGAAGAACCATCATTACTGCTTAAATCACTTGGTGCTTTGACTGTTGTATGCCTTAATTTATCAACATGTGAATTGCTGATTTTTAATCCACTACCATATCCGACATATCCTCCAGCACTACCAGAATTACTATCATCCTTATTTGTTGAAGTAACTTCAACAATAAGTCCTTTTGAAGAAACCCCTGCTGAATTAATAACTGGGATATAGACATTTAAAACACTTAATAAATCACTTGCACTAATATTTAATAGTCCATTTAAAATGGATAAATCACCAGCAGTTGCTAAACCACCAGAATAAATCTTACCTGCAAAACCACCGGCATAATACGATCCTTTTACATTTAATATATTAGATACTGCATATGGATTATCTAATTCCTTATTATTAATATATCCACTTTGCATTTCTCCAATGAAACCACCTGCATATGCTGCACTAACTTGAGAAACATCGGCAGATTCTGGTTGATAATCAACTGTCGTATTTTTAAAGTCAGAAACTAAATACGGAACAGCATTCAACAATCCATTAATTCCTAAAAGTTCTAATGCATCTGTATCTCCATTCGCTGCATCGGCTAAACCACCAGTTTCAGTTGCACCTGCAAATCCACCTGCATAGCCACTTGTTTCATCGGCTGTAACATCTTTTATTCTTTTTACTTGAGAATTACGAATGTGTACGCTTGTTGATTTTCCAATAAACCCACCAGCATAATATTTTGTTACATCAACATCAGTCGATTGTGTTCCGAATGCTTTTACTGTAAATCCACTTGTTGTTCCTTGTACATCACATTCACTCATATCCAAGACAAGTCCTTGTGCTAGGTTAAGCAAGTTTGATATTTTAACTAAATTTAATCCAAGTATATCTAGTGCTTCGGTTTCAGCTAAACTTCCAGTTCCACCATAACCTACGAAACCACCTGCATAATTGTTTGCGTCTACTTTTTGAAGTTCACTAATATGTACATTTGAAACAGTACCACCCATTGCCTTACCAGCAAAACCTCCGGCATAATCTTGGGTTGCGTGAATAATTCCCGGTGTATCAATACTTGATACTGATGTATTTGCAATTTCAAACCCTAAGAAATTTCCAATTCCTAAAGTTTTATTCAATATTCCAGCAGCACTTGCTGTTTTAACTTCTCCAATCACACCTCCAATGTGAGATTGACCGGAAATTTCTTTTAAATTAGAGATTGTATTTTTTCTTCCTAATATTGCATAATTTAGTTTTCCAATTACATTTTTCCAAACATAAGATTTTGATTCTAAATCAGATGAAGAAATTATTTTGACTCCATCTCCTTGACCTATCATACCTCCGGCATACTTATCCTTAACTGTAACAGTTAAGGAACCTGTTATTTCATTTCCGGCAAGGACACTTGGACTAATACCAGTTAAAGATAGTAAGACATTTTCTTGGTCTTGCGATAAAACTCCACTTAATAAACTTCCTAATAATCCTGTTAAGTCTTTTCTACCATCATAAAAATCTTTTAAAGAGATAGATTGCCCTAAGGCTGCAATTCCACTCATTCCACCAGCATAAGAATCAGCTGTAATATTTGTTGTACCAGATATACTAGAATCAACGATAAAACTGTTTGCAAGTGCACCGCTCATTCCACCACTATATTTTTCTATTGCTTGAACGTTTAAACTTGTTGTTTCTACTTCACAATTCAATAAAAATGTATTAAGTTGAAATGCATTAAACAATTCAATACCTAAACCACTTAACACACCAACTAACTCAGCATTCGCACTATATCCTGTAAATCCACCTGCCATATTTTTAGCAGTTACATTCAAGTTATTTGCTTTTACTGTACTGTTTTTTATCAGTGTTCCCACTGCTTTTCCAGCAAATCCACCTTGAAAATTATGTGTTTCATTTTCAATAGATAAATCAGATCCTGTATTGTCTACAAGACTATTAGAAATTGTTGGACTTTTATAGCCGGTTGGAATAAGTTTATTTAAATCGATAATATTCCCGTCTAAAAGCACTTCTATTAATGTTCCTAAATCTACAAAAGGAATAATATTTAAAACATTTTCCAAGATGGTTGTAAGATTACCTAACGCATCTTGTAGACCACCATATTCAGTTACACCTTCTACATGACCAACAAAACCACCAGTTAAATCATTTACATTACTAATTTTTGTTACATTTTCAACAACACAATCCTCAACAGTAACATCTCCACTAATTCTTCCAGCAAATGCTCCTGTCGCGAAGACACTTGGATCTCCTTCACCATTAGGATTCAATAAATCTCCCAATACCTCTCCAAGATTTCCTAATAAGCCCCCTAAAATTGGTTTTAAAAGATCTAATAGACCTTGAATCAATCCAGTATTATCTTTAATTTCACTAGTTGAATTCGTTACTGAAACATTTTGAAGTTTTATGTTCTTTACAGCAACTTGTTGGTCTACAGTTCCTAAATTCTTAGTAGATTTTGACATAATACTTCCAAAGAATCCTACTCCGGATTGTTCTTTGGTATCGATTGGAGCGGTTTGATTAACTGTAACATTAGAAATAACAGGTCGAGTAGTGTTATTATCAATTCCATTATCATTCCATAAACTATTTCCTTCATTAGAAACAGCTCCCAACATTGTTCCACTAAACATCAGTGGTTTCCAATCAACATTACTTAAATCAATATCTCTAAAAATAATATAATTCGCATCACTTGAATATTTTAAATTTGAATATTCGGTTTTTAAATCAGATTCTGAAATATAAGTTCCACTTTGACTATCATATCCTAAAATCTCATAATTTCCTGTTAATAAGCTACCTAATATATTTCCTAAAATATCATTAACACTTCCTAGTAAACCTTTTGAAAAATTTACATTCATCAATTCAGTTGTACTTTGTTCGAAATATTTAAAATTTTTACTGTCAGATTTATCTAAAGTTAATGCTATATCCGTTTTGAAATCTGCATCTCCTGGATAAAGAGGTGTATATTTGTTCGTAGGATTTAAAAGCCCTGGTTTTTTGTGGAGAACTAATGTTGGTGTCACCTGCATTAGATTACCATCTTTATCTTTACGACCAATAGCAGCCAACTGTTGTTTGTTCCCTATTAAAATATATTTAACACCATCTAATTCTTTATAAACTTGTCCTATGTAGTCTCTACCAGATAACTCTGCATTTTCCCATTTAGAATCTGCTAAAGCTTCTATTTCTTGTTTCTTTGCTTCTTGTACTTTTTGTACTTTTATTGCTTCTGTCACTGGACGCTCTGCTGTAAAACTTTTAGATAGTACATAATGATGTTCATTACTATAAGTTAAATAGTCTTGTGATTCATTTGGGTAGATAAGTTGTCCTTGTCCAAATTGAGTGACATCATAATCTAGTGTTAATACAGGCTCTAGTGAAGATTTATCACTTTGCATTAAATCTAACTGATATGAATTATAAACATAAATCGTATCTGTATCTTTATCATACAATGGAGAAGACTCACTTTCTTGCTTGTTAATAAACGAACCTGTAAATCTTTCTGGTAAATTCCATTTTTCTCCATTTAATGCAATATCGTTTTCTAAAACATAATTAGCATCTAAAGAATAAGTAATAGTTTCATCATCTACTACAACATCTTTTCCTAAACCAAAACTTTCTTTTGTTTCGTCTAAATCTTTAACTTTTTGATTAGTACCAATTGCTTTTAATTGTTCAAGATTATAAATGTGAATTGTTTCTTCCTTATATATATGGGAATAGTTCTCTGATATTTCAACCGGAATTACATAGTTTTCATTTTCATTTACTTCAGCATATATTTTTTTATCTGAAATTCCATATACAGTAAATGAAGAGAAAGTTACTACTAAACTTAGCACCACCAATAATAATCTCGTCGCTCTTGTCTTTTTCATTTTTTAATACTCCTTATAATGCACTATTGATCCAATATTTCTTTAACAGTAATTGAAGATAATCTTTCTTCCATCATTCTTTGTAGAAAACAATAAGTCTTTCTAACAGGACAATAATCTGTTGCGCGTTGACTACAATATTTATCCGGCTCTAAACACCGATTAATTTTAGTAGTAGGTTCCATCGTACCTATAATATCCAATAAACTAATTTCAGATTTATCCTTAGCAATAGAAAAACCTCCATTTTTTCCATTATATGTATGAATTAATTGAGCATTTTCTAATTTCTTTGTTATTTTTAATATATAGTGTTGAGGGATACATAGATTTTCTGATAATTCTTTTGATGTAATCTTTTTTTGTTTTGTAGATAGATATAAAATAATTCTAATTGCATAGTCTGTTGTAATGTTTAATTGCATTGACTTCCCCCTTTATATAACCTGATAAGGTAAGGTGTGTTTAAATTTAAAAATAAAAAGATTTCTCAACCTTTTATTTAATGGTTCATAATGTACACATTTTTTACCAGTATCTTCTAAGCTTAAATATATGGCTTATTAAGTCATTTAATATGATAATACATAATTTTCCAAAAAACAATAATTTGGTAAAAATTGTGTACTTTTATTTACAAAAAATGTTATAATTTATAATTTTTTTCATGTTTTTTTATCCACTTAGTTAAAGTATTATGATTTGTATGTAACAGTCTTGCACCTTCACGTTTACTGATTTTATTATTTTTCCATAACTGATAAATTTCATCAAATTCTTTTGGAATAGGAAGCGGTGGTCGACCAAGCTGAACGCCTTTTTCTTTTGCTATTCGTATTCCTTCTGCTTGTCGTTGTTTTATATTTTCACGCTCTACTTGTGCTACATAAGAGAGAATTTGCAACACTAAATCCGCAATAAATTTACCCGTTATTCCATTCACTTGATTTCTCGTATCTAACAATGGTAAATCTAAAACAATGATATCGATATTTTTTACTTTTGTAAGGTATCGCCATTGTTCCTGTATCTCATCATAATCTCTTCCTAATCGGTCTATCGATTTAATATACAGTTCATCATTTGAATTTAATTTTTTTAATAACGATTGATATTTCTTGCGATTAAAATTTTTACCTGATTGTCTATCAATATACATGTTTTTCTCTAAAATCCCTATATTACGCATTGCTTCTACTTGTCTATCAATATTTTGATCCTTACTTGAAACTCGAATATATGCATATTTATTTGTCATAACAATTCCTCCTAAATGTTAATTTTATAGGAGAAATTATAAATTCACTTGTACTATATAAGACTACAAATATCATAAAACGAAAATATTTCTACACAATAGAGTAGACACTTTACAATTTGATGTTAAATCCTCTTTTTATACATACTATTTTAAAGAAAACTTTCGACAGGCTTTACTATTTACTGTTTTGTTCTTTCAAACTTTATAATACCAAACCTGATACTATGTAATAATTCTAGGCACATTCCTAGAACTATTTTTTTATGGTTCCATAGCCCATAATGACATTGCTATTAACTGAATAAGTGTTTCTTCTTACTTCATCATTAGAGTTGCCTTCCACAGTATAAACAATACCATTTTCTGCTTTTTCGACCATACCTACATGATCACAATGATTATCATTGTTCCAATCAAAGAAAATAATCATTCCTTCATTTGGTACAGTTCCTCGTGGTAACCATTGATTTCTTTCTTTAAACCAGTTCATACCAACAGTAACATTTTCAAACTTAGGCATCGAACCATCTTGAAGCATTCCACATTGTTCAGAACACCAACTCACAAAGATCGCACACCATTCTACTCGTGATGAATAACCCCACCAAGACCAATAAGGAATACCACCTTTATTACCTAACTGTGTTAAAGCAATATTGACTAACTGACTATTTCCCGTTCCAAGTTGTGCGAACTGATAATAACGCATGACATGAGGAACATATTCAGGATCACCATAACTGCTCCAACCATGTTTTGCGGCTTGTTCTTCAGAGAATACTTGTGCGTTGGCTTGCGAATACCCACCAAAGTTTTTAACTGCCCATTCGATATAGCCATTGCCATAATTATATCCCTGCCATGCTAAAGAAAGATTTTCTATATCAAATGGATCTTTACACTTTGCTCGTTTTATACAGTCCGCAAAATTTTCGATTCCAACCTTGATTGAATATTCCGGATCAGTAATTCCGTTTGGTGTATTTGGATATTTTTTATTAAATGCACATTCCGATGACTGCATAGGATCATTTCCTTTACCACCAGATTCTTGCATCATGATAGCTTGAATGGCATTGACATATAAAGGAATTTCAAATTCATCTGCATACTTTTGAATAAGAGGTGTATAGGCAATGACTTCTTGTGATAATTGAGCATTACCAGAAGATGAATTTCCTCTACTCATAAAAATCCCACCGATAAGTGCAATCACTAAGATAAACAAACAGGCAACGCTGCCAATAGCCGATAAAAATAGATATACTTCTTTAGCACTTTCTATCATCTTCTTTAATGCTGAAGTTGTTGCTTTGCTTATCTTCTTTGCATAATTTGATGATTTCATGGCAACCTGTTTCATAGCAGAAGCAGATTCTTTTGATTTCTTCATAGACTGTATTGCATATTGTTTGGCTACATTTTTATTTTGAGAGGGTATCTTTACCGATACTTTTCTATCTTTTTTTGGTGCTTTGATAAATTGCTTAATTCCTTTGCTATCTGTTGTCTTAATATCTTTTTTATTTATTCGTCTAGTTTTGATAATACGATTCTTTGTAAAAACAGATTGTGTTTTATGTGCTTTGTTTTTGATTTGCTTATCTTGTTGCATAACAGGTGAAACACTGTTTTGATATTCTTTTTGTAGTGCTTTTATCGTATTCTTTTCTTTTTTGTGATTTCGATAGCATTTTTCATTAACCCTCGCATTGATAACGATATTTTTTGTATATCGTGGCACTTTTTCACTCGTTTTATTCACTGCATAATCGTGCGGTGTATGTTCTTTTTGCGAAGTATGTTCTTCATACTGTTCTTTTGATTTTATTGTTGCATGATGAATATGTTCAGATGCTATTTTTGCTTTATCGATCGTTTTGACATCTTTAAAAACTGTTCTTGTCTTGATATCTTTTGACATAATTATCGTTCTTCTCTTAATTGATTTTGATGTTCACGACAATACTCAGGATACCTTACTTTGACTGCCTCAAAATAAAAAGTACAATCCTCTGATTGAAACAAATCATAAGGTGTACTTTCTACCGTATTTTCTAATGTAAAACCATTCCAAAGATTAAAAGCAAGCAGTGTGGTACGCATAGAACCTGATGTTTGCCAATCTTGATGAAGTCCATCAAGTACAATCTTATCATTATGAACATCATATAAATCCTGTATATGTTTTCGACAATCTTGACTAATACCCAGTGTATAGAATAAAGAACGATGATAAGAATCGTTTTTTGAACATTGCTTCATCATGTTTTCATAAAACATTTTATGTTCTTTTGATTTAAACTGTATTTTCATGTTGTATTCCTCCTAAAAAATAGGGGAGAGCATAAGCTCTACCCTCGTTCATGATTGATTTCTTTGTATGATGATTTGGCAGATGTCATATTTTTCTTGATTTCATGCAAGGATTGTTTCACTGAATATTTTTCTTTGAACTCTGTTTCTCGTTTTTCTATCTTTTCAATTCCATGTTGTGTTTTTTGAGATAGGGTTGTCATTTTATCCATGACATGAAACAAAGCATTTTGAACATGACTGATCATACCTTTGTTGCTATCTCTAGGATTTACACTAGGAACTTGTTTTCCCATAATCACATGACCAATATTTTTAAAATGATGATTGACCGCATGAATTTCATCACCCAACTTTGTAAGATGATCGATTTCTTTATCTGCCTGTTGATTGATATGATCAAAACTGTTTTTCATCGTTTGCAGCATACCTTTGATATTTAACTTTTTCATTGTTGAAGTGAGAGCGTCTTTGCCTTTTTCTTTAAATTCTTTTAGTCCTTTATCAATGGTATTTTTAATTTGGTGTTTCATATCAAGCAATGTATTTTTAGCCGACTTAACTTTATCGGTTATATTGTCCACTGCTCGTATTGCAGTTGCCTTGATCGTTTTACTTTGAATCGTATTGAGTTCATTTCTAACATCTTTTAATTCTTGTAAAACTTCATTGAATTGTCTTTCAGCACTGTCCACATATTCAATAATAAATTCTAACTGCTTCTTTTCATTGTTCATGCCATGATAATCAAGAAGTTCTAAGAACTCCTTGATATTTTCATATTCGGCTAATGATTTATTTTCCATAGATTATTTCACTCCTTTGTTTTGATGATGGGTATCTGTTGGCTTGGTTGTCATTAACTGATAGAGTAGCGTATCTTTAGGGAAACGATTGATAAATGGGACTAATGAGCTTCCGTACTTAATCAGTCCACAACCTGCATCGGCATTGGTAATATACGACATCTGCTCATCAGATATATTTAACAGTTTCGCAAGTTTTTGACGGTCTTGTGGTGCTTGATTTAACATCACAACAAATTCACTGTTCGATAACATCGTACTTGCTAATACGGAATCTAATAAATACTCAACATTTTGTGTAATGGCTGTTGGATATGCATTTCGTTTTCTAAATCTTCGCCATGCACTATTGAAGAATGCACCTGAATATTCATTTTCAAAAACAACATGAAATTCATCAATAAACAAGTGAGTACGAATCCCTTTACGCCAGTTATCTGTTACACGATTGATCATCGCATCAGTAATGACCAATAATCCCATTGTCTTTAACTGTTTACCTAAGTCCATGATGTCATATACGATGATACGATTGTTCGTATCAACATTCGTTTTATGAGCAAACGCATTTAATGATCCGTTCGTAAATAATTCTAAAGATAAAGCTAGACTTTCTGCTTCCTTTTCCGGTTGTTCTAACAATTTTTCTCTTAAAACACATAAAGTTGGAAGTTTTCCACCATTTTGATAATCTTCGTAGACATAAGCTACACAACGGTCGATGATTGATTTTTCTTTTGATCCAAGTCCTTTTTTATCTAACTGCTCAAATAAAGATAAAACAAATTCAGACTTATCGACGATTGGATTTCCTCCATCACCATAGCCTTCTACCATATCCAAAGCATTGATATGATCATCACTTCCAGCGGCAATATGAATTACTTCTCCACCTAATGCTTTTATTAAAGAACTATACTCATTTTCGGGATCGCAGACTAAGATGTCATCATTGGTCGCAAGGGCTAAAAAGACGATCAGTTCTTTTGCACTGAATGATTTTCCGGCACCGGGAACACCAAGTAAAAAGGCCGATTGATTTAATAAATTTTCTTTATTAACCATAATCAAATTATGAGAAATGGCATTTTCACCGTAATAAATTCCATTCTTATCCATAATTTCCTGTACCCTAAAAGGGCATAGCACCGCTAAACTTTCTGTTGTTAAAGTACGAAGGGCATGAATTTTTCTCACTCCGATTGGTAATACCGTATTCAAACCGTCCATTTGTTGAAAATGCAACGGTACGATTTGGCAAAGATGTTTTCGTGCAATCGTTTGTAGAGTTTCGGTATCAGTATCAAGTTGTTTCTTTGTATCCGCAGTTAATACAAAGGTTAAAACTGCAAACATCATTCTTTGATCTCTTGTGGTTAAATCGTCTAAAAATTCTTTCGTTTCTTTTCTTTGTTGTTCTAAATCATAAGGAAGCACAGCACTGAAGTTATTATTTGCATTTTGTCGTCTTTGCCAATTTGTCGCATTTGTTTCTACACCTAATATACGATTTTCAACTTCTCGTACTGCTTCATCGGTAGGAATTGGAATCACATCAATGGACATCATCATATTGTGATTCATATCCGTTAGTTCCGCAATCATATTATCTTTGATATAACTAGCATAATCTTTTAAAAATAAAACTCGTCCATAACGATTTCCCATTTTAAAATGATCTTTTTTAAATTCAAAACTATCAGGACAGATATAATCTTTAAAATCATGTCCTCGTTTCATGAGCCTTGCTAAATCCATTGTATAATTGACTTCTTCACCTAAACGGTAAAAATCATGTAAGATACGAAGTCGTTCAGTGGTATCTAGTGGGGTACATCTGGCACCCAATCGTGCAAAATGAGAAGTTAAATCTGTTGTTACTCGACGAAAGTAAGTTCTTGCATCTTCATAACTCTTTTTAAATACAGATATAGTTACATACATTTCACGCACCATACCATTTGTTCCCATCGCTTTATCTAGTAACATTTGATTATACTCTTTGCGATAAATATCAAAACGATCCTCTTTTAAAGGCAGTAAGATTTCTTTTTCAAAATCTATCTGATTTAATCGTCTAAGGGCAATCGTAATCTTAGTTGTAGCGCCACTATCAAACGAATTTAACAATTCTGAATATTCCAAAAACATGGCTTCCTTGTCCTCACGAGAAGCGGTCGCATAGTTAATATCCGTAAATTTATAAGTCATAGAAAACTTGTTTTTGCCTACTTTGAATATGCCATCTTTCCATATGGTTTCAATAGGGATAATATGTTGTACCTTTTTCGGTATTTTAAATTTTTCTTTTTCTTGTTTGTTAATTGAAGAAAGCGTCTTAATCATGTTTCAACTCCTCCTTGCGTTTTTCTTCTAAAAATGGTTGGATACATTCCCAATAATAATTATTGCTTTCAAATTTGATTTGTTTAGGGATCAGGACTTCTGACTTTAACCATACCCATATAAATTTTTCGGCAGTCATACCGTTATAGCTAATAAATCCAAGTGCCGCAAAAGGAGCAGCACTTAGAATACATAACCATGACAATGTTTCCAAACCAAAATAAGGTTTAAAGATAAAATAAAAACCTACGGCACATACGCAGGCTAATATTGAAAAAATAAATTGTCTTAAGGAAAGTCCAAAATACATGGACTCTGTATAATTTCGTATTTCTTTATTTACTTTTACTTCCATAAACTCCTCCATAATAAGAAAAAGAACTACCCTAGAGTAATTCCTTGATAAGTTTGTTGTTGATTTTTAATGAATCATTCCTAACTAGAAAATTAAATCTTACGCACATTGCATACTGTTATATAAAGAATCTTATCTTTTGGAATAGAGGCAAAACCATCTATTCCTACAACAATATTAAGAAAGCAATTTTTTGTATTTCTAAATTCATGAAATATCGTTTTGTTTTCTGGTAGATCTTCATTTTCCAAAGTTGTTAATATTTCGCCATTTACAAGATGAATATGAACATCATGGTAAAATTCACCATATTTTATAAAACCAAAATCTTCTATATTGATTTCATTTTTATTATTCTTCATGATATAAACTCCTTTTCTAAATTATATTCCCATCATTTCTCTAACAACTCGATCGCTCATCTTCACTGCACCAACAAGCACAAGCATATTAAACGCAATTTCACCTATATAACTCCATACTTGCGTAATAGCTGCTGCACTTGTATCTACTACTGGTGGTGAGGTTGCAAATAAAGAAAAGATGATACACGCTAATACAACGATCGCACCTTCTAAACATACAGCAGTGTATGATTTTAAAAATGATTTTCCAACATTTTGCGTTGGCTCTCCAGCAAAGCTGGAAAGAGGAATCGGTGCGATTGCTGTATAAAGATACAAACGAAAAAAGCGTCCGTAAACGCTCATGATCATGACAAAACTTAATACTGTAATAAATAATCCACCAATGAGCGTTACTGCCCATAACGGAATACTATCAAAAAATCCTACATCTTCAATCGCACTTACCATTTCCTGTGGTAGCACTGTTTGTGTAGCACCACCAAAACCGGCAGCATTCATAATCGTTGATACAACGCCTTGCACAATATTGAATACTGCCATCATCAGTTCTAGTCCATAGGTTACGACTGCTTTAGCCAACACAAAACGAATGAATATTTTAAGGGCGTGTTCAGGCTTCTTTACTTCCGCAAAAGAGCCACAGGTTTTCATAACACCAATCACAAAAAATAAAACAAGCAGTGCAAGTCCGATTGCCATCAATGCACCATTGATCTGTACGATAACGTCCCATATGCCACCACCTTTAAAATTTTCAGGGGATTGCGTAATGATCTGCCATATTTCTGCTAGTTTTTCGTTCCATGTATCTAGTGCATTTTGCAGGTTTTGTACAATCCAATTATCCGATTCCAATTTCATCATCTCCATTCTCTTTGTCAAATGCAATATCACTTTGTACTTCATTTCCCCATGCGTCCCAACCTTCATATGTCTGACGAGCAAACAATTCAATGCGTGGCACATCACCGGTCAATTCAACAATTCGGTTTCTCACTTCATTTGGTTTTTTGCTGTGTTCTTCGATATGAGATATGACAACTTGATGTACTCTTTTGGATACTCGCTTAGGGTGTCCTTTGGTTGCAAGCAAGCATATTTCTGCATTTGCTCTTGTCCAATAGCCCATACCCCAAAATAAACCATCACTTTTTTTGTTTTGTTTGATCCAAACAAAAGCAACTGTTTTATATTGAAATCCCCAAGCACGAATGACTTCAAAAGATTCTAAAAGAGTAGGGAAAGTTACCCATAAAAAAAGCATACAGTCTTTCTCTGCAATCTCTTGAATGGGCAACTTTTTAATTTCATCAATCGACATCGTAGGGTAATGATGTTCTGCACTTCTTCCTAGTCCTTTTTTGGAATAGACATAATATTTCCAAGGTGGATCAGCATAAATGACTTGATATTTCTTTTGTTTTTCCACTTTCTTATCCGCCTGTGATGATATTTAAGATTTCTTTTGCAAAGGTAATAATTACACCTCCTGCAAGTGTTAAAAACCCATTCGCCCTTTGACTGGCATCGTGGCTCTTTAAAGAAAGACCAATTTGTACGATTCCAAAACCTAATAAAATCATGCCCACTGCACGAATCAATCCAAAGATAAAATCACTTAGATTATTGACTACGGTAAGTGGATCATCTGCTGCATAGACAGGTAATGCACCAAATGTCATGCAACAAACCAAAACTGCATAAACAGTAAAAAGACATTTCATCTTTTTTGACATTTTTAAATGTTTCATTTTCATTAGTTCCTCCATATTTCTATTGTTTTCATAAATAAAAAGTGGAGTTATCTTGTATATCTATACTTGCCAACTCCACCTGATAAAGCAATTTTTTATAAAGAAGTTAATTGCTGTTTGATTGTCTATTTTGTATTTCTTCAATTTCTTCATCACTCAAAAGAATGTACGTTTCTTCTGTTTCTATTTCTTTTGCAGATGAGAGATCTTTTGTAAAAGTTATTGCTGCGACTGCTTCACTTACAACACCATGATGATATTCCTTTCCATGTCCATCTGGAGTCATATCAATATGAGGGTGTTTCATAATGTCATATTTTTTATCTATGATCGGTCGTTCGCCACGAATAAATAAAATTGCCAGTTCATTATCCAACATACGCACTTCATCAGGCGTTAATAGTTCACGTCCTGTATTTTGATAATTGGTTGAATAATTGCCACTATGTCCTGTACTTTTCCCATAGGTATTCGTATCAATCGTAGATTTTCCTAACAACTCAGATACATATTTATGGGTGCTTTGCTCATTTCCCCCTAAATATAAAAACTCATCACAATTGCCTGCTATGCTTTCCCATTGTTTTTCAAATAAAGCCTTTAACTGTGCCATATTTTGAAGAATGATGGATACGGATACTTCTCTTGAACGCATGACAGAAAGTATCTTATCAAAGTCATCAGGTAAACTCACATTGGCAAATTCGTCCATAAGCAGATGAACATGAACAGGCAATGTCCCTTGATAAACGGTATCTGCTAACCAAAACAACTGTTGAAACAGTTGGGTATATAGCATACTGATAAGAAAATTAAAGGAAGTATCGTTATCTGGGATAATCGCAAACAATGCAACTTTTCGTTCTCCTAAGGAAGTAAAGTCAAGTTCATCGGTTGCGGTCAGTTTAGCGACTGCTTCAAGATTGAATTTTTCTAATCGAGCCGCAAGTGTGATTTGAATACTTTTTAAAGTTTTCGCTGAACCGGAATGATAGTCTTTATAATACTTCACTGCGATATGATCAGGCTCTCGCATTTCCAAACGATAAAACAACTGATCTAGTGGAGATTGATAATAGTCATCATCTTCGTGGACTTCGCCAGCACGAAGCATTTCCATAACCATCGGAAAATTTTGTTCATCTTCAGGTGCTTCATATTTAAGATAAAAGATCAACGATAACAGTAACATACTAGCAGCTGTATCCCAAAACGGATCTTGGCTTTGCGAACCTTTGGGAGTTGTTGCCTTAAAGAGATTTGTTACTAATTTCTGTACATCATTATCTGTTCTAAGATAAGCAAAGGGATTGTAACAGTATGACTTATCCATGTTGATTAAATCAAGAACACGAATTTCATATCCTAGATTTTCCAACATATAAGCAGTATCACGAGTGAGTTCTCCTTTTGGATCTAGTACGACAAAAGAAGTGTTAGCTTGCAGTAAATTAGGCTTGGCATAAAATCTTGTCTTACCAGCACCAGAACCACCCACTACCATAGAAAGCAAATTTCTTCGATGTTTTCTGCTGTTGTAACTGACACGAACATTTTGGGTAAAAATTTTATCATCACTTGTTTTTGAACTGGCATATTTTTGATTGACCTTTTTCACCGATCCCCATTTTGCAGATCCATGTTCTTCTCCACGTCGGTAATTTTTCTTAGTGGAGTAGTATATGGCAATCCCCATTGCATAAATTCCCAAAAAGAAAAGGATAGTGCGGGGACTATCCTTAACCCATTGAATTTGAAAAGGGTGATTAAGTGCAAATGTGAGTTGTGAAAAGTTATTAGATAAACCACCATAAAGATAAGGTGCAAATAACAATGCTAACCAAACAACAGGAATCACTCCGGCAAGAAAAAGAACAAGATATGTTTCATTCTTATCTTCCTTCACTGCGATCACGACCTTTGCATCGTTCTTTGGCTTCAATAACTTTCAATAATGCGTTATCAACAAGTTCTGTATCTTGTTCATTAGCAATAAGTTCATTTCGTTTATCATTCAGTGAATTGAATATAGCACCATATTCAAACCGATTTAATCGAAGTGTATAGATAGGCTCTTTCATAACAAATACCTATCTTGCTTCATGTGATTTTTCAATCGGTGCTTTTTGACGCTTTAAATCTTTATCTAATTTTTGAACAAGATCATTGGCAGTTCTTTTAATCGTATAAAGTTCTTGCTTGATTTCATTGGGTTCCATATCCGGAAAAATAGAATTCATTTCACTAAGATGATAGGCTTTGGTATCAACACCATATTTTTTACAAAGCATATAAGATGATGCAAAAGCAGTAAGTGCATTGACATTTCTGTCATAGTCAGGATTTCCTTGTGCAAGTAATGCATGGGATAGTTCCATCGTAACAACTTGAAAAATTGCAGTCCCATTTTCCATTCCTTGTCTTAAGTTGATCACGCCAATTTGTGGATCGTAGAGAGCGCCTTTGCCTTCTGGTAATTCAGCTGCACCAACTTGGTTAAATGGAATAGGGGAGTTTTTCGCAATCGCTGTAATCAGTTCATTGATGTCATAAGAACGATCTTGACGATTGATATATTTAGCGGTTGTTTGCGTAATATCATAATTCTTTTTCGCATTATAATACGTTCCTACACTGTTATCTTCTCTTGTATATTTTTCCCCCGGTTCCATAATGAGAATAGGATTTCCTAGTTCTTCTTTTTTTACAAAAAGATGTTTTTCTTTCCAATATTTCGAATCACCGATTTGGATTGCATCTGGTCGTTGTTGCATGATCAGTAAGACATTGTTAGGTGTGTGCATAGGAAATTTTACCTGAGTATCTAAATAGGCTTGTAACTGTGTACCGCTTGTCGCAATTTCTTTGGCTTTATCATCTGCCATTTGATAGCATTTCTCACGATTTTCCTTGCTTTCTTTAATAAAATTCTCTTTTTCTTCTTCACGCTGTTTTGCAGCAGCCATAAAAATATCATCAAAATTACTCATATGTTATCTCTCCTTTGTTCTTTTCTTTTTGATTTTGGGTTGTTGATGTTTCGGGAGCATTTGTTTCTTGTTCACTTTCACATTGTCTTTGTCTTTGAGTGTCGTTTCTTTTTCTAATTCCTTTTTGATTTGTTTTAACTCAGCACGTACACTGGGCTTTTCTTGTTTGTCATTAGTACCCTCCACGACAGGATTGAAGATAGGCTCGGACGGACGGGATTTTGTCGTCTTTGCCACTTTGGGGTTTACACTGTTTTCCTCTTTTTGCAGTGATGACAGTTCTTGTTCTTCCTTTTGAATCGTTTGTGGTGATTTGGTTGGACGGACAATTTCCTGTTCTGCTTTTTGTTTTTTCGTAGCTCTTGTTTTTTCAATATCTGTCTTAACTTGAGCCGTTTGACTGACATCAGATAATTTAAAGCGTTCAACAATACGATTGATACGTGATGAATCTTCGGTTTTTACCATAATATCCACCATGCCATCAAAGTTGGAACGTTGATTACGCACTGCATAATACAAGATTCCATACTTCTTGGCTTCTTTTTGAAAACTAGCAAGATCACTAGATTTTAAAGTAAACACTGATAAAGGTTTTCCTGTACTAATCAGGTTTTCTAATCTTGTCTTGCCTTTGGTTTTCTTTTGATCTTTCATTACTGCATAGAGCATATTGGCAATTTCAAGTGCTGCTTTTCCACTTATTTTAGCCGCAACTTCCATTCCATTTAAAGAAATACGAATGACTTGATCAGCTGCTTCTCCGCCTGTGTTCATTGACTTTTTCCTCCTTTCTTTTTGGTTGTTCATTTTGTTGGATAATTTCTATTTTTTCTTTGATCACTTGCGAACGATCGGCAATATCGTCGCACAGTATCACCTCCTTTCGTAATGCTTCAATCTGTTTAGAAAGATCTGCAATCTCATGTTTTAACTCTTGCTTTTCTTCTTCAGTTAGTGTTTTTCTTCTTAAACGATAACGAAGATGTTTGCGAGTTGTCATAAGGTCTTGCATTTCTTCTTTCTTTTGTGATTGATATGAAAAAAGCTGCTCAGAAGTATCAATTTTATTGACACAAAGCAGCTTTGTTTCCTGACTGATATTTTCCATTTTCCGTATATCTTCTTTTAATAAGAAGTGCATTCTTGCAGGGGAAATGGAATTGTTTTTAGGTAAAATTCCTAACTTAAAACAGTAATAAAGATAACGACCTCTCAGACCACCGATTTTCCTTTGTTTTGACAAAGTGCCATGCAGTCTTAGTACATGGACAGATTTTTTCATACTTGGTGTTTTTCTTTGAGTAGGCAGTGGATTGGCTAATATTCTTTGACAAATAGCTTGATAAGTGTATGCTTCACCAAAATGACGAGCAATCTTGATTCCTCTTTCTTTTCCAATAGGACGAACGGTAATGTCTTTTCCTTGTTTAATGTAATAACCTTTTTCTCTTAGCTTATAGAAAAATTGTTTATCACTAATGGAAGTCGCAATTGCTTCATCTATATCATTTTTAATCATACCTCGTGCAGTAAGAACACCATCATTTTCAGCTTTCCATTCAGCATAATGTTTTGACTGTTTTCTTTTTGGATCTTCAATGACAGATAAATTGTATTCTTTGCATAATCGATCTGAAGTATCACGCATTTTTTGATAGGTAGCTTTACAATCGTTGTATCGGTATCCGTCAATGAAAGAAACTGAATTTAAGACAAAATGATTATGCAAATGCTTTTCTTTATCTAAGTGTGTTGCGACAATTACTTGGAAACGATCTCCCCATAATTCATTGGCTAACCTTACACCAATTTCATGTGCCATTTCTGGAGTGATTTCATTTTCTGCGAAAGATTGATACCCATGAAATGCAACGATACCTTCGTTTTTCCCATAACGATTTTTTACTGCGAGCATTTCTTCTCTTGCGGTGTTTGGTGAACAATTCACACCACTGACAAATCGTTCTTGTAGAGTAGTGGAAGTGGTTGCTTCCTCTCTCATTGCATAATGGATAACATCATGCAGTCCTTGTTTTTCCTCTTGGGTTAAATTATCATTTTGGTAAAAAGCAGGATTATCTGTCTTTTCAGGATTTTCTGCATAGATCAAAACTTTTCCTAACCAGCCTTTCACTTTCCAAATTGCAGTAGTAGCCATATCAATATTTTCTAGGTGTGATAACAGCGTTCGTAATATCTTTTACTGTTTTTTCAAACAGACGAACTGCTTTGTCATATTCCTGAACATCAATCACATTTAAGCGATGTGCTTTCGATGCAATCTGATTTAAGTTATTACCAATCGCATGAAGTTCTTTCATCATACTAAAATAATCAGGTGATGGAGCATCGTTAGGAATGACACCATTTATCAGATGACGAATATAGGCTTCTTGAGATAAACCAGATCTTTTGACCATCGCTTTTAAATGTTGTTGTTCTTTTTTATTCAGTCTAGTGATAACTGAAATGTTTCTTTTTCTCATTTTGTTTCCTCCATTGTTTCTTGATTTAAAAATTTTTTAATATCTTCATAACTATGAATTTCTATTTGAAATACATATTGAAAAAAGTCTTTTAAGTTAAGCAGTGTATAGTTTTCATAATTGCTTGTTTTTAGTTTTTGAAATACTTGTATGTCTTTAAAATGTAAATCTGATAGATATTCACATTTCAAAAGATCAAACATATCTTCAAAAATATCATTGTTCATCAAGGATCAACCTCGCTTTCTTTTGCATAGCGTATTTAATTACCACAACACACATAAACATCACTCATAATGTCAATGCGTGAATAACGTAAAAAAGAGCCGAATATAGTTCCGGCTCATATAAATCAATTATTTTGTTATTTTTGAGTCAATAAATTTTTCGGCTCACTTTTCGGCTCATTTTTGGGCTCAATTTTTGGCTCATTTTTTCGATTGTTTTTTTAGAAGTTCTTTTCTTTAACATTACATTTCTTTTTTTTAAGAAAAAGCCACTCAATTTGAGCGACTTCCTTATAACTTTACTTAATAATTTCTATTCAAAGTTCATTGATCCAACAATACGTTTTGCAAGCCATCTAGGACCTTTGTGGGCTAAAGGACTGTCATCAGAAAAATCAGTTAAACGTAACTTTTTATTTGCTATGTTGTTAGCTTCATCTTCTGATATTCTACCATTAGAAAAATTTATAAGTGCTTGAATAAAATCATTTCTAAAGAATTCACTTCTTATTGTAGTCATCGACGTTCAACTCCTCTCTTATATTTATGAGTTTCTTTTTTTAGATTACTTTTCTGTTACTTTACTAAATTTTTGCTAATGATATTTTAAATTATTTTTTGATAATCCATTGACCGAAGCGTTTTCCTCCAATTCGTTCAATAGTTTTATCCTTACTTAACTTCTTAAAAATTCTTTGAACTGTACGCTCTGTTACTGATAAATGTATAGCAATTTCTTTTTGTGTTATTTGAGGGTTTGAGCGAATAATACTTAATATTTTATTTTCCAAACCGACATCCAAACCGACATCTAAACCGACATCTAGACCGACATCTCGTTTTTTATTATTAAGAGCTTTTAGACTGATTGTAATGAACTCAGACGTAATTTCGTATTCAGGCATAGGTGCTCCAAGTTCACCACATGCTTCACATATTTTCTGAATACCTCTTCCCCAAACTTCCACATAGCCCGCTCTAAAAAATGTATTAGCAATATTTGGATTATATGGTCTTGATGCATGGCGACGCATTAGGTTGTCTTTTGTCCAATCACTTGGAAAGACGCAATCATTACTTATATACATAGCATCATCTTCAACACGAATTTGAATAGGAATAGATGAAGGATAAAATTTGTGTAAGATAGCATTGTAAACTGTTTTAGCCTCGTTATGTTTGTTTTAATTTTCTTCTTTTTGGGAAATAAACTGTGTCAAATAAATTGGTAGGCATAAAATATCCTTATCTTTAGATACATCTTTGGTATGAATAATATAGCGATTTAATATTCGATCAGAAAATTTCTCATAAAATACATCAAGAGAAGCATGAACTTTGTATCTTGAGGATTTTACCTCAATTGGACATATCTTATTTCTTTTTGAAATTACAAAATCTATCTCATAATTTCTTTTTTGTTCTTGTTGGTAAAAAGTATAATAAAATAAATCATTTCCTGTTGCGGTTAAAATTTGTGCAACTGCATTTTCATAAAGATAGCCTAAATTTGTTGCTAACTTATCATTCAATAATTTTTCATAAATGATATTCTCTGTAAAATCCTTATCTTTAAATTGTAAAGTTACAAATAAGCCAGTATCTGCCATATACAATTTAAATTGATTTAAATCTTTATATGCCGATAAACCAATATCTGGATTATTTGCATGATATGCAACCGATACTACTTTAGAGTCTTTTAATTCTGATACTAAACTTAAAATAGTGGTATCTGTTGTTTTATAAGAATTTAATACTTTTTTAGTTTGAAAACCTTTTGCATTTTTATTTAACTGTGAGGGGATTGCTTCAAATAGCATTGCTAATCGTCCTGTTGAATCAATCTTTCTAAAATCATCTTCATATAAATTGATAATATCTCTTTTTACATCATCTACTTTTTTGAAGTTATTTGTGGTTATAAATTCGTGCACTGCTTGTGGCATACCTCCAACAAGCATGTAAAGTCTAAAATCTCGTAATAACTTTCTGTTTAATTGATCGCCAAATGACTTTTTAGATTCAAAGACACCTTTTAATAATTTCATTGTCGTTGAATCACCAAGAGCCCATAAAAATTCCTCATAATCCATTGGGTGCATCTGAAGTTTTCTTTCCTCACTTGGAATTAAAATATCCTTTACATTCTTTTTTATAGAGATCAAAGATCCGGTTTCTATATAATCGTATCTTCCATCTTTAACTAATGCCTTAATTGCTTGTCTTGCTTTTGGACATAATTGAACTTCATCAAAGATGATAACTGATTTTCTCGTTTCCAATTCAACATGATATTGTAACTGAAGTTGTAGAAAAAAATAATTTAGATCGGACATATCTTCAAATAATTCTTTTATAGTATTTGAAGCTGTCGAAAAATCAATTAGAATATAAGTTGCGTATTCATTTTTTGCAAATTCTTCTACAACTGTTGATTTTCCTACACGTCTTGCCCCTTCGATCAATAATGCTGTTTTCCCATCAGAACTACTTTTCCATTCCTTAATTTTTGAATATATTTTTCTTTTAAACATATAGGTTTAACACCTCCACAAAAATATTATACCCAAAAAATAAAATAACAGCAATAATATATGTCCAATTTCCGCAATAAAAAAATCACAAAAACCTCCAATTTCCGCAATGAAAAAAGTTCTCATATATCCAATTTCCGCAATATAAATAAGAAAGGGTACTAGGGATTATCCCTAGAAAAAGGATAGGAGTAGCCTTGTGGCTATCCGTATCCAGTGCTTGCTGGTATAGTGTATAGCACAATCCCTCTACACGAATGTAAGGGCATGTGCATATGACCACCTCAAAAAGAAATCAGCTTGTTTCACTTTTTTCAAAGAAGTGAAGTGTACTATTTTGCAGTTTTTCATACTGATTTTTTAATGAATAAAGTTCTTTTAACTGCGTTGTTATCTCTGATAATTCTTCATCAAGTTGGTTTCGTTTGTTTATTTTTTGTTCTTTCAATATTTCCAATTTTTTAATTTCTTTTTCGATTTTCTTTATCATTGTAGCACCTCCCATCATCGTTCTTGCATCATTCTTTGTTGATTTTTCGATTGAATTTGTTTTCCTAATCGCACGATCAACTCATCATTTACATCTTTTCCATAACAAGAAATACAATCTTTTATATCCATGTACCATAATTTTTTCTGAATATTTTTCGCAGAAAGTCGTCCTGCTTTATCATTATCAAGATGAAGTACAAGACTTTTTATTTCTGGAAAATCTTCAAGATACTGTGTCAAGGCAACCGGTAATTTTAAATCCTCTGTTGTATCTTTTCGTGGAATCGCAACCCCACCTAATGATAAAAGATGAATACTTCGATAATCCTTTCCATTCATTTTTAATAATGTTGCGTAAGATAAAGTATCAATGGCTGACTCAAAAATATGCAACTCTTTTGATAAAATATGAGGTTGAATAGAGAAACAAAACCGTTTATCACTGCCATAGACATCGCCTTTAAAATCATTTTCAACACTTCGTATATTGGCATACTTTGGGATATGATTTTGTTTATCGTAGCCAATAAAAGTTACATGTGTATATATGATTTTAGTATTTGGATTGATATATTTGCTTTCATAAATGACATGATTATTGATACAGTCTTGAATGATTTCTTCATCAATTCCACGTTCTACAAGATAACAAATTGCTTTTTCATTGGTAGAAGATGGAGTAGGAAGGTGAAGTTTTTTATTTTCTTCCTTTGCTGAATAGGCAACATAAACAGGCTCTTTTGCTTTTGTTTTTTGTAATAAGATCTCAGCTGCATCTAAAAAAGAGTAGTTATCCACCTTCATTAAAAAGTCCAATGCACTTCGTCCTCCGATGCCCATTGACTGCCAGTGCCATAAGCCATTTGAAATATGCAGGCTCTCATGGTCTTTAATACAGTAGGTATCATGTGATATTTTCTTTAATCGATCGGGTTGATAATTGCCTAAATAGGTCAACAGATCTATCTTTTTTATTTCTGCTAAATCCTTTGGTTTGATATGTTTTATCATAAACACCTCCATAAAATTGAAAAATCACAAATGTTTTTTCACTTGTGATCTTTCGTTTATTGTTCTTCTGTTTTTTGAAACATTGATTCTTTTTCATTTTTAAATTCATGAAATATGCTTTGCAATATCGTTGTATCATGACAACCTAGCAAATAGATGACTGCATTTTCTAAAGTATAAAGGTAATTTTCTAATCCCATATATCTTATAAATAATTTGTGTTCTTCTTCAGTTAGATAGATACTATCCTCATTGATAAGGAAATTTTTGATTGCAGTGTGTTCTAAGATTTCATTCATTTTTTGTTCGGTTTCTACATATTTTTTTGAATGCTTTCTTAAAAAAGTTACGCAGTCATTATCAAAATGTTCTAGTCTAGTACAAAGATAGGCAAGCAGTTGATCATAATTTTCCATGATACCATTCCTCCTTGCCATCATTATAAAAAGATATTTTGATGGAAACAAATGTGCGATAGACATTCATTTATCGTGCTAATGCTCTTTCTGTAATCTTTTCTTTTGCTGGATCGATCTCTGTATCATCTATAATATCAGGATCTTTTTCATCTAATTTTAATTCCATCGTTAATTGTGCCAAGCGTTTTGTTTTTTCATTTAATTCATTTTCATAAATAAAAGGTTTCTCAAATTCAATTTTTGAAGTTCTTAATTCATTTGTTAAGCGTTGGAGTTCATGCTCAGCTTCAACTAATCTTTTATCAAGATTTTTCAAAGCATTATTCATACGAGAAAAATTTCCTAGTTTATCTGTTCCTAAAGTAATCGTTGTACTAGACTTGTTTTTTATCGTCAAACAACATTCCTTTGCTAACATAGAAAAATGAGTGTAGAGTGAAAAATCACGATACTTTCCAATATAGACAAGATTTTCCGTTGGATTTTGTCGTGCTAGTTCAATGAGCATGGTTCCTGCTTCTGCTTTATCTTTATACGAAACACCGTCCAACTCGATTCCGATAAACTCATCATTTTCTGATAATGGATTCTGATTTTTCAAGATAATATCTTCTTTTAATCCTGAAATTTCTTCTTGTATTCGTGTCATTTCACGTGGCAATCTTTTTAAAATATTATCTTGTAATTCATATTTTTGATTTAGATAATTAGATTTCAAGTCATTGAGCTTATTAACTTCTATATCTAAATTACATCGTTCCATAATCTTAGGATCACCGCAAGCGATTGCTTTGATTTCAGCATAACGCATAGACATATCATCAACTTCGTCCATCGAACGCTGCACAACTCTCCCTGTAATGACTTGTGAAATAAAGGATTGTTTCTTTTCTATTGTTTGGAACATATAAGCATCAAAGGTTCCTTCGGTAACATATCGAATGATATTGACTTCGGGATTGATGTTTCCTTGACGAATTGCACGACCAGAGCGTTGCTCTAAATCTCGTGGACGCCAAGGACAATCAAGATCATGAAGTGAAATAATTCTATCTTGCATATTAGAACCTGCACCCATTTTGCTTGTTGATCCAATCAAAATTCGCACCTTTCCAGAGCGTACATTCGCAAACAATTCTTTTCGTAAAACTTCATTATTATTTGTATCATGAATGAATGCTATCTCATGACTTGGAATGCCACGCTCTACAAGTTTACGTTTTATATCTTCATATACACTTGTAAATATCGGCTCTGTTTCGTTAGTAATGCTTTCTTCATTGATATTTTTTGAACTGTTTTTTGGAGTAGACATATCACAAAAAATCAGTTGAGTAGAAAGATTTTCTTTCGTATCTTTCCAAGTTTCATACACATTATTGACACAAGCCATTACTTTGCTCTCTTTATTTTCTGGTAATAAGGTATTGATCAATCGCTGCTCAAGGGCTAGTTTCTTTCCATCAGAAGTGATTTTTAACATATTATCAATATGTGGATCAACATTACCGCCTTTGATTTGTTCCGCTCTTTCACCTAAAGACTGAATCATTTCTTTTTGTTCGGGACTAGCAGGTACAGATATAACTTTATAATTTGCCTTTGGAGTTGGAAGATCAAGCATATCGGCAGTTTGTATGTCTGCAACTTCTCGAAACATGGTCATCAGTTCAGGAAGATTAAAGAACTTGGCAAAGCGAGTTTTTAATTGAAATTTTGTGCCATCAGGTGTTAATTCCATTGCAGTGGTTGTTTCTCCAAATGTGGAAGCCCATGCGTCAAAAGACTCTAATCCTTTTGCTTTTAATAAATCATATTGAAGATAACGCTGCATTGTATAAAGCTCAGCCATACTGTTAGAAACAGGTGTTCCTGTCGCAAAGACAACACCTCGATTATTTGTAATCTCATTGAGATATTGTGTTTTGGCAAATAAGTCGGAAGCTCTTTGTGAATCGGTTTGCGAAATACCAGATACGTTTGTCATCTTGGAATAGATAAATAAATTCTTAAAAATATCAGCCTCATCAATAAACATCATATCAATCCCTAACTGTTCAAAGCATAAAATATCATCTTTATTTGATTGATCATTGAGCTTTTTCAATCGTTCTTCCATCTTTTTTCGCATTGCTTCTAACTGCTTGATGGTGAAATTTTCACCGTTATCGTTTTTTACTTGGCGTATTCCTTCACTAATATCCTTGATTTGTTGTTCAATCAAAACCTGTTGACGTTCAAGGGAAATGGGCATCTTGGTAAACTGACTATGGGCAATGATGATTCCGTCCCACTCACAAGTTGAGATTTTAGAGAAAAATTTATGACGATTGGCTTTTGAAAATGTATCTTTGGTAGATACTAAAATATTCGCACTTGGGTACAAGCGATAGAAATCAGAAGCAAAATCACCAATGATATTGTTTGGCACTACATAGATGGGTTTCTTACACAAACCTAACCGTTTGCTTTCCATTCCAGATGCAATCATTTCAAAACTTTTACCTGCACCAACACAGTGGGCAAGCAATGTATTACCATGATATAGCACACGAGCAATCGCATTTAACTGATGTGGTCTTAATTGAATATCCGTATTCATTCCTGCAAGTGTTAAATGACTTCCATCATATGTTCTATTTCGAATGGAATTGAATTGTTCATTGTAAATTTGGCATAAATCTTCACGACGCTCAGGATTTTTCCATATCCACTCATTAAAGTTTCGTTTGATGATTTCTTGTTTATCTTGAGCGATAGCAGTTTCTCTTTTGTTCAGTACACGCTTTTCCTTTCCATCGTCATCTAACACCTTATCAAATATTTTACAAGGTCTAAGATTAAGCGTATTTTCTATGATCTTATATGCGTTGATTCGATTTGTTCCATAAGTTTTATTTGATTTTATACTAGAATCTAATCCTTTTCTTGTAATTGTCCATTCTTGGGTAGCAGCAACATAAAGTATTTTAATATTTTTCTGTTTCCATTGAGGAGTATCCAAGAGTTGATACATAAATTCTTCGTAATAATGCTTTGGTATCCATGTACTTCCCAAACGTACACTAATATCTCCGGCTTTGATAGGTTCAGGCTGCACTTGTTCTAAGGCTTTGACATTGATCGTATAAAGCTCAGGATTTTGTTTTGCGACGTGTCTTGCAAAGACTAACTTTTCACGCACATTTCCACTTAAATATTCATCAGCAGTTTCATATACAGGATTGCCATCTTGATCAAGAAGTCTAGGATTACGGAAAATCACGCCTTTTAAGTTTTCAATCAATTGTTTTTCAGACAGTTTTGATAAATCTGACATATACTTTAAATCAACACGTCCTTTTTCCGCCATGCTGACTGTTAGTGCTTCATCGGCGTTTTCCACAGAATGAATTTCTTTGTTAGGTCGTATCGTCTGTTTATCAAAAATATCGGCTTTTCGTTTTAATGTTTTATCTTCATTTAACACTTCCAATGAGCATAACAGTCCATAAGAAGCATCTTCTTGAAACACACGCTTATTAGCATTGTCATTGATCAGTCCATACTTTAAAGTAAACATATCATAGTGCATATGGAGTTCTTTTTGTAATGCTGCAATATCTTCATGACGAAAACCTTTGGTCTGCATTTCAATCAATTCGTGCAAACAATCACGAATTTGAATCAGTCCTCGTATTCGATTTTCAGCTGTTCTGTTTGTTTCATGCGGATACATTCGACTGTTTTCTCGATAATACAATTTTCCATCAGATACACAGAAACTAAAGTTTCGTACATTTGGATCAGCTGGAATAGAGTGATCTTCTTCATCAACAAAAAGAACAGATCGTTGGTCAATTTGAGCAGTGATATGTGAAAATGCTTGTTCAAGTTGAGTCGATAAAGATTGTCCTTCTATGGCTTTACAGGTAAATGCTTTTCCATAAGGGGAACTTTCTTCTACCATTTTACCAAGTATCATGTGTGGGTGATTGACAAAATAAGCGTTCATTGTCAAACCATTGTCATTGCTTTCTACATTCAACCACTCGGGTTCATGCACATAAGGTCTTTCTCGTTTCTGCAAAACTAAAATATCACTGGTTACTTTTGTTCCCGCATTGGCAGTAAAAGTGTTGTCTGGTAAACGAATTGCCCCTAACAGATCTGCTCGTTGAGCAATATATCTTCTTACATTGCTGTTTTTCTTATCCATTGTAAAATGAGAAGTAATGAAGATCACGACACCACCGACTTTGACTTTGTCTAATGCCTTAGCAAAGAAATAATCATGAATCATAAAATTATTTTGTTTGTACTGTGGATCAAAGATTGGAATTTGCCCAAAAGGGACGTTTCCTATGACTGCATCAAAGATATGATTAGGAATATCTAAATCTTGAAATCCTTGGATTGCAACGATTTCTTTTTGGTAAAGCTGTTTTGCGATCTGTCCGGAGATCGTATCAAGTTCAACACCATAGAAATTGCAATTCATTTCCTTCGGCTGCATACCAATAAAGTTACCGATACCACATGATGGTTCTAAAATATTTCCTTCGACAAGTCCCATATCATTGAGTTTCTTGTAAATGGCTTGTATCACGATAGGCGGTGTAAAAAAAGCAGTCAAAGTTGATTCTCTGGCTGCTTTGTATTCTTCATCTGTTAATAGTTCTTTCAATTCTTGATATTCCTGTTTCCAATTTTCTTTTGTTTCATCAAAGGCATCGGCAAGCGATCCCCAACCAACATATTGGGACAAGATTTCTTGTTCTTCTGTTGTTGCTAAACGACCTTCATTTTCCAACTGTTTTAATAAGCGAATAGCATGGATATTAGCTTGATATTTTGCTTTTGGACCTCCAACTCCCAATTCCATGTTGGTAATGTGAAAATTGTTTCGCTCATGATCTTCATACTGAGGAAGTAATTTATGAGAAGAAAACTGTGATGTCGATTGAGGTGGCTCTTGTTTAACTTTCAGCTCTGTTTCTTTTTGAGCAGGTAAAATCTCAACTGTTTTTGTTGTTTCCTTATCTTTATCAGAAACTAAATCATCACTTTCTTGTTCAACTTCTGTATAAGAATTTGATGTGTCTATCTTTTGAATTTCTAATGTTTCTTTTGGAATGAGTGAGGAAAGAGAGGAGAGTGGAGTTTTTAAATACCGTTGTTTAAATTGTTCTAACTGTATATCACTTCCACTAAAACTTACCATATTTCCATGTTTATCAAATTCAAAATCAATTTGAATACCATTATCATCAATTCTTCCTTTTGAAAAGCGATAGTTTTGGTAGTTCAATGTTTGTATATAATTTTGAACCATTTCATTAAGTTGTAGTTCTTCTTCGTAATCGTCAGGCTCACCATCAGTTAATGCTAACTGATAAGATTTCCCGTCAATGATATATTCACGAATATTTAATAGATGATCGACATCGTCGATTGCTAGTGTATAACTTGATAACAAAACATCATCATGATTATGTTCTTCCATCACAAGTTGATTGTTTTCAATAAAAAATTCCAACAGTCTATTTTCTTTTGTATGTTGAAAAGCCATGTAATCACTTTGATGTTCGAAAAGAAGGGGAGCGATTTTATGAAGCTGTTCATAGTTTTCTATTGCCACTGTTTGATAAATAAGAATACTGCTTTCAACTTCTTGAACAGTTTCAAAGTGATCGTTTTGATACATGACTTTATCTTTATCATATAGATATTGATTTCTCAGATCCTGACGAATTACAGTATCAAGCCATTTTCTTTCAAGTGTTACATCAATTGGATCGATCGTTTCTGTTCCTTGATATAGATTCAAAACAATATTTTCATCATCAATCAGTTCGATCGTACCATAGTATGTTTCATCATAGGAAGAAAAGAAAACCATATCACCTGTGTTGTATCGTGGGGTACTTGAAAAATTGTTTCTTGCAAAAGAGAAGTTGATTTCATTTTTATCGATCAGTTCATTTTCGTGTCGAAAAGTATAAAGCATGGACAATTCTTCACGAAGCATAATTGCAGAGCCTTTTTCTTCTATATCATCACTTTCATCAATCAAAAGGTTTAAGTGTTTTATGGTATCGACCAACGCACCAACATCATGAAAAGAATCTATGAAGTTTTGGATATTTTCTTCTTCATTTGAATGACTGTTATCATTGTATTCATAAGGATCATGCTCCTTATAAAATGAATTTAAACGAACTGCAAGGCTAAATTGTGTATCTAGGATAGGGGTATAAACTTTATTTTGTGTTTCTTTTCTTTCATTAAAAGCACTGTAAGTACCTAAATAATACTGTTGAACCTTTTGAAAAATATCTTTCATGTTTTGATAATTTTCATCAATATCTGCTGTATTTTCTAATGCTATATTCATTAAATCTAAGATATGCTTTACATTATCATCGTTGCGTAATGCTATTGCTAAGTTATCTGAATCAAAGTGATAAAATTCATTTACCATATATGGTCTAAGATTAGAAAACGGGAGTCGATAAAAGAAAGAGTGAATAGCATTTGCAATTTGTTGTCTTTCATAATGACTTTTTCCTAATTCTTCTTCCGGTGTTAAAAATTGATTGCGACGGATAAGGTAAGAAATTCTTTGTTCAACCTCTTTCCATTTCATAAAGAAGAAAGCTTTTGGTTTTGTTACTGAATCTCCATAGAGTATCTTGATACCTTTTCCATCGGCAGAGTAGGAATTTGAACCACTGATTCCCCATTCATTTTTAATAAACTGAACACGTTCTTTTACATCAGTATGTTGGCTAAAATAAGATAATAATTTGTATTTAGCATCTGTATGTCGGCAAATCACATGATCAATATAGTCCTGTGTAATAAAGTAATTAGATTCTAATAATTGATATTGTGGTGCGCTAAAGGATAAGCGATGATCATCTAAATGTTCAATAAATGATAATACTTTGATTGGATTATACAATTTAAATCGCATGAGTTCATGGTCATGACGATAGGCATTACTAAACTCTTTTAAATATTCAATGGTACGTTGTAAAAAATCGTTGTCATGCAGTAATGCAGCAAGTTCTTTTGTATCATTAGGAAAACCATGTTGAAAATGATATTCTTTTGGCAGCATATACTTTTCATCGGCTTCATCGCTCATGTCTTGTGCCATATACCAAAGCATTTGGGCACCTTGACGATATTCATATTCAGATAACTGGTTTAATTCTTCTTGAGGTAAATAACGTCCGGTATCTAACAATCGGCGAATTCCTTTTGCGACTTCTTCCCAAGAAAATAACTGATGTTCAAAGGAGTTGATAATACCTTTTCCCCAAGTCATCATCATTCCTGTTTGATCCCATTGTACTGAAATATGACGATTTTGTTGAATAAAACCTGCATATCCTTTACGGTACATTTCTTTTATAAATGCCGCATTTTCTTCTAAAGGTCGATCGTGAGAAAGGAATGCTGCAACTCGAATCTTTAAATCTCTTATATTCATATCATCGCTAAGCACCGTATCAATGGCTGATTGTGGCATTTGGAAAATCTTAGGCGTATGTTCTTTTTGAGCAGGTTCAATTGGTTCTAAATCAAAAAGATTTAATTGTTGTTCATCAGAAGAAAGTAACGGTTTTAATGGAATGGATAAAAATACATTTCTGTCGATCATATCCTCTATAAATCGGGTTACATCTTCCCATGATAGATCGGCTTTAAATTCAGTATTGCTGTAATTACCTTTCCATACTCTTAATACATCTTTCTCAGTATCATTGTAATAACCGTAACGAGTATCTGAAATGATTTCTTCTATATACATCTTTTTAAAAGATTCTTTCACATAAGCGATACGTTTTTCTTGGTTTTCAAATAACTCAAATACAGCAATAATGTCTTTGTTTTTATGAGCATGAAATTTATCCCTCTTTAATAATTTTTCAAAGGTTTCTTGAGATAAAAAAGCAGGTATTCCAAATGGATTACCTGTACTTTGTGTTTCTTCTAATCGTAAATCAGTTCTTGACGGAGAATTTCGTGAATCGTTTCCTCGATACTGTTCATCTTTTGAATCCATTCCATCTGATTGGATTCTTTCAACGCTTCGTTCACTCCTTGTTGTTTCATCATCTGTTCGAGCAGTAGATCGTGTCGTTGTGTGGCGATCTGGTCGATCTCCATCAAGTGTTGATTGAGTGTCTGTGTTGTCAAATAATTTGTGAATTGTATCGGACGATGTTCTTTGAGATAATGTTTTCTCATCAAGGCGTATTTCCCAAGCGTGATTTTCCCTTCGTCCTTGAGTGTTAAGTTGGGAATCAATTGTTCTCCCATTGGAATGTATTCTAGTTTCATTTTCCTGACTCCTTTCTATGTTTGGTATTTTTTGTTCAGGCTCATTGTATAACGGTAATTGATCCAATTCAAATGTGCGATTTTGATTTCGGATACATTCTAATACAGTTTTTCTAATCTCACCAATGAGCATTTGTGCCATATCTCGTGTAGGAACACCAATTGCATTGAGTGCTTGTTGAGAGTTAAATTGTGCTACCAATCGTAATGCGTCATCACTGATATAGTCATCTGCTTCAATGCCACATCGAGTAAGAGCAGCATAAGAAATACTGCTTTTTAAAAGGCTTGTATAGACCAACTGTAAATTGAGTTCATCTAATTCCTCTAGAAAAGTATCTTTGACATAATACTTTAATTCTGAAAAGTAATCTCCAATTCCTTCTTCAACAATCGTATCAGCGGCTTGAATAATTGCGTCTGCTAAAGATAAATTATTTGTTTCTTCTACACCAAAATGGTTCACCAATGTGTCAATAACATCTTTTTCATATTCTGATTTCATTGACCATATAGGAACCGGACGATATTTATTTGTTTTTCTTGTATCACTTATATCAAAATAATAACGAAGTCTTGCGTATCCGTCATGATGTGGATCAAATACTGCAATTCCTTTTGATTTTGGTTTGATCCATAATCCATACTTTTTATTCCAATCTTCCATCTCTAAGACTGCGATTGCGTCTGGTCTTTGAGCATAAATCATAACCATATCATCAAAGGATAGACGATAATTTTTACATGAAGATGTTAAGAATTGTTTCCAAGTAAATTCGTTTTTGGAAATATCTTTGAGTGTTTGTTCGTAAAGTTTCGTTGCTTGATAATAACTGATTGCCATATAGATAACACCTCCTTAAATTGCTTTTTACATGAGCAGTTTATTATCTTGCATACTCTTTGTGTTTTGTTTGATTAAGTTGTTGCAGGAACTGTGGAACTTCTTTAAAGCCAAAACTATCAACATAATAGGCTTTGCTTTTTCCATGATCGTTTACAACAATAACATTACTCACACTAAGAGAACGCATTTTACGAGCAAAAGGGCGATAATCAAGATTGTGCTTATAAAATATCGATTCTAATGAAGTCTGTTCTGACATCATGCCCATATAAACCTTTGTATAGTGCTTAGCATGAAATTGATGTTTTGCATAAGAGTAGTGCATAAATTTATAATCATGTTCCTTATCTGAATGAATTTGATAAATTTCATATGTTTTTGCAGTTCCATGTTCAGGATAAAAAATACAACTGTTTTGTTCTACCAGTTCGGCAAATTCTTTAAATGAAAAACGAGCGTTCTTTAAATAAAAACTGCGTTCATCAATATATCGACAAGTGATGCTTACAGGTTTATTATCAAGTGCTTGCAACATAATAGAAGATCCATTTTTGATTTTAAACAGTGATGATCCTCTTGTATCTTTAAAATTGATTTCTTTCATATTGACCTCCTTATATTTGGTGTTTAAAAAATAAAAATACTTGACCTCCTTCCTATGTAAAAAGGACAGAAAACAAAGTTCTGCCCATTTTAATCTATTTATCTTCTTTCATATCTTTTCGTTTTTTCAACATTATCGCTGCTGCTAAAACAGCACCTGTACTAAGTGCTAAGGTTGCCCATAATCTAACATTGGTTTCATCGCCTGTTTGTGGAGTTTTTGGTTTTAATTTATCTTTCATGACAATCTTATTTCCGTCTTTTGCAGTAAATGTAATACTTTCTGCTATTTCGTATTCTTTTGGTGCTATTTTTTCAGTAAGGATATATTCTTTTCCTTCAACAAGATATTTGATTTGATGTGGTTCTTTTGTAGATACCCACTCATCAATGACTTTTCCTGTTTCTTTCTCTGTAACACTCATATGAGCGCCTTCTAATTCTTTACCGGTAGTGAAATCTTGTTTGCTGAATACCATTTCGGTCGGTTTGTTCACACAAGTAACTTCTAATATATCTCTATCTTTTGTAACGATTACTTTATAGATATGATCATTTAGTACATACCCATCAACTTGTTTGGCTTCTTGAATGTAGTAAACGCCTAGTTCTAGATCATCAAAAGTCGCAATACCATTATCATCTGTTTTTACGGTTTGAATGATTTCGCTCATATCATCTTTTACAGAAATATTAAAATCTATTCCTGACAAGATTTTTTCTACATCGTTACTGTCTGCTTTTTTCACTTGGATCGTTCCTCGTGCAAGTTCGTTATTGATGGTTCCATTTACACCAATCATGACAGTATATTTAGAAACATCTTCACCATGATAGGCAATTTCAAAATCATATTCCGTATCGTTTAGAACATACTGTCCATTCGTAGATAATTCTTTGAGATAATAAACACCGTTCGGTAAATCAAAAGAATCTGCTAAAGATAAATGTCCATCTTCATTGATTCCTGAAGTGTAAATCATGGTATCGTGTTGAATTGCAATTTCACCTTTATAGTTATAAATATCTTCACGAGCAAAAATACCAAACACGACATCTTTGTATGCATTTGGATTTTTAAAATTCTTTTGTTCTTCTAATACTTTTGTCATATCAATATCAACCGTAGGGCGTTTGTTTTCTAAAGTTGATTCTATTGTTTGAAGTTCATTGATTTGATTGTCTTTGACTTCAAAATAATGTTTGCTTGTATCTTTGATATAACCATGTGGTGTTTTGGTTTCAAGATAATAATAACGACCAACTGGAAGTTTCTTGCTTAATACAGATTCTAAATCACTTTCTAAAGTTTCAATCTTTTCATCTGCTTTATAGATAGTATGGTTGCCAATCGTAATATCTTGAGCAGCATAAATCGTGATTTCTGCACCTAATAAATTTGATTTTTCCCATACCGGACTTTCCGTTTTACCAAATTCATTTTGTCCTGTTACAGTAGACATAAAGATTTCACCAGATTTGTTCCATTTTACTTGACCAAAGACCATTTCGTCTTTCATTTCTACACCTTGTACTTTGCCTGTATCTTTAACAGTAAATTCAATTTCATTGGCAATTGCATATCCATAAGGGGAACTGATTTCTTTTAAAATATATTTTTTGCCAACTTCTAAACCTTTTATCATATGCGGTTTGATTGTCCCATCTTCATTTTTACCATCTTGTCCACTGATCCATGAATCAAAAATTGCACCTTTATCATCTTTTGGATACACGCACATAAATGCACCTTCGATTTCTTCATCGTTGGTAATATCTTTTTTCGATACTTCGATTTTTGTGATTTCGTTTTTGAATACAGGTTCAAATTCAATCACTTCTTTATCTTGTCCTTGATACTTGGTATCAATAGAAATGACAGTATCACTGCTTGCATAACCAATCGGTGCTTTTATTTCTTTGATTTCAAAGGTCGCATTGATTGGTAAGTCTGCATGGAATACAGCTTTTCCATTTTCATCAGTAGTTGCTGTTTCAATCAATGTTCCTTTTTCAATCAGTAATGTCATTGAACGTGTGGCGTTTTCAATACCATAAATATCTTCACTGGCATATAAACCAAAAACTGCACCTTTTAATAAGGTATCTGTTTCTTTATCTTTTTTGATAACATTCAAATCTACTTTTTGTCTTTGATTTTCATAATCAATATTTTCAAAGACAATCGGAATGTTTTCATTCTCATATTTCAACTCAATGTGTTTGACTTCTTTATTTAATACGAAACCATCACCAGCAGTTTTTTCATAGATACTATATTTACCTAGAGGAAGATCTTTAGATATTGCATAACCGTTTTCTGTGGTAAGTTCTTCAATCTTTTGTCTTTTTGAATAAATCAAATCTTTTTGATTATCCGCTGAGTAAATATCTTCATCTGCTTCAAGGATAAATGTAGCACCATCAACCGGAAGTTTATCATACACAAATTGAATGTTTCCTTGTTCATCGGTTTTTGTACCAACTAATTGCTCACCGATCTTAAATACCTCGATGTTTCCTTTGACAGATCTATTTTCTTTTGTAACCATGATGATTGGTGTTTTTCCATCTTCAGCCATTTGATATGGAGTCGATGTAGATACTTTAAATTTAATAGGTTCACTATTTAAGACATACCCATAAGGAGCGTGAATTTCTTCTAATTGATATTCTCCGACCTCTAGAGTATTTGGTGTCGTTACTGTACCACTTTCATCAGTTTTAAACTCAGTTACATAATGAGGAATAGGGAACCAAACCCATTGACCGACATATTCATTTGTTTGTAAGTTTTTGATTTTAAATGTTGTATCAGGAAGCAAAACCGTTTTTCCTGTTTCTTCATCAACTTTGACTGCTTTGATCAGTGCTTTAAAAGGCGCATCGTTGAATACACGCCATACCTGAGGTTCACGATTATCTTCATCAACAATGACTGTAAAATCATCAACTGGCATCATTTCATTTGGAACTTTTGTTTCTTTGACTGTATATGTTCCATAAGGAAGTTCGATTGATTTAGCATATCCTTTATTGTTTGTTGTTAAAACATCATAAACTCTTGCTTTGTCCCAACCAACTTGATTGACTTCGCTTGTTAGTTTTACTGTAAATTCAGCACCTGCAACTAAATCAGATTCTTCACTGCCTTCTGTCGAAACTTTAATGATTTGGAATGCTTGTTTTTTGACTTGTTCTTTTGATGTTTGATTTCTTAAAACAACTTCAACATTTTGTCCTTCGTAATCGCAGTGAATATCATAAATCGTAGGATCAATTAAATATCCATTGCTTGCTTTTGTTTCTTTGAATTGGTAAAAACCTAATGGCAATCCTTTCACATCGCTCATATTTCCTTTTTCATCAGTAATACGAGTCGCAACGACTTCACCTTTAGAATAAAATTTCTTTGTATGTGCTTTATTGTAAATATCTTCTCCGGCAATAAGTTGATATTCAGCACCTTGGAGTGTCGCATCGCCTTGTGGTGTTTTACCTGTTTCGTTATCCTCTTTTTTCAAAGAAATGCTTGCTGTCGGTTCTTTATTGATTTGTTCTGTTGAAGCTGTAATGATTGCAGTATGTTGATCTTTATAAGATAGAGTTACTGTGATAGGCTCTCCATTTAACAAGTACCCATCAGCAGCATGAGTTTCAACAAAAGTATAAGTTCCTAATTTTAATCCGGTTAAATGAATTTTTCCACTTTCATTCGTTGTTACATCATTCACATAGCCTGTATTACTTGTTACATGATAAGTTGTACCTGCAACAGTTGCACTTTTATCATCATTGTATTTTGTGAGCGTAATTTCTCCAGTAGGTGCTTTATTTGTTACGACTAAAACATTTTCGCTTGCTTTTTGTCCTGCTTTGACTTCTACCGTTCTGACTGAACTATCCAATAAATATCCTTGAATCGTTGATTTTTCTTTTACTGTATAAGTTCCAACTTCTAAACGAACACCAGCTTCATCACTATCCCAAATACCGCTGCTGTTTGTTGTTACATCTTTTTTTGTACCATTAGGCATGGTAATTTCAAATACAACGCCTGCAAGTGGTTGTCCATCTTCATTAACTTTTTTAATTCGCATTCCACCGTCTTGTGGAAAGACACGATAGACTTTATAGGTAACAATGCTTGTACCATGTTTTGTTCCTAGTTCATCAACACCGCTAATCATAACTTGATCTTGAGGACCACTAGGCATACTTGCTGCACAATGAATAATTTGTCCATTTCCCATATAAATTCCCATATGAATAGCCTCACCACTTGCATCAAAATAGAAAATTAAATCTCCTTTTTTAGCGTTCTTTGGATTGGCTTCATTGGTAGGATACTGATAAGCAGTAACTCCTTTTCCATTTAAAAATGAAATAGCACTAGAGGTTGTAATACGGTCTGCACCTAAAGATAATCCCGTTTGTTTTAATACATAACTAACATATCCTGAACAGTCGAAACTGTTTGGACCGCTTGCACCCCATACATATGGTTTACCAATATGTTTCTTTGCTTCGTTAATCACTTCATCTGCTTTGTTTACTTCAAAAAACGTTGTTTCACTTGCTGCATAAACAGGTGTTGCAATATTTGAAAAAACAGAAGTAAACATTAAGACAAAAGTCGCAAAACAAAGCGTGAGTTTTCTTATCATTTTTTTCATGTTGTTTTTCTCCTTTCACAAAAAAAAGACACGATGTTATTTCGTGCCTTGATTGATCATATATTTTTTTGTTTTATTACCAATAAGTTCTAAATACAGAATAATAATATCCATCTACATAATAGATTGCGACAACACCAACGGTATTGTTTGGAGTAAGGACAATATTTTTATGTTCAGATGAATTGATCCAAGCAGTAAATGGATCAGGCGAGTTGGTAATACACTCACCATTATCTTCATGCCATAATGCTCTTTTTTCTGCCATTGCATATGCATGAGCATTGGCTTTTTCTTGATAATACTGAGAACTGCTTAAAGGTTGTAATCCGTTATCTGCCCTGTAATTGTTGATTTTGTTTAAAACTTCCACTTCCATTGCAGACTATTTGACAGGTGTATTCTTAACTTCCTCTTTTGGTGGAGTTTCAGGAATATCCTGTTTAGGTGGATTACTTGGTTTGTTTGTTGGTTTTGAAGTATCTTTTGTATTCTCCTTGCTAGGTTGATTCACTTGAGGCACTTCTGTTTTAGGGGAAGATTTTTTTGTATTAGATGAAGATTGTTGCTTAGTTGATGATGGCTGTTCTTCTTTCTTTGTATCATCGTTATCCTCATTTTTTGTTTCTTCTTTTTCTTGTTGCGTTGTTTTATCTTCTTTTGTTTGATTTGTTACTGTAACTTTGTCTTTTACTGTTTCTTTGTTTGGATGATCTTTTTCTTGAGCATTGGAACAACCTGCACTGCATAACAGAATTAAAGCAATAACATAAAGAATTTTCTTTTTCATACACACACCTCGTTTCTTGCATTCAGTTTATCAATGAATGAAATTGAAAACAAATGTACTATTTACTATATTACATCTCTATATAGTATTAAGATATATCCCCATATTTCTTTTTGAGTTGGTAATAAGAGTTGGTATAGGGGGTTAGGTGTGGAAAGGGGGAGAAGCAAAAAAGTGGCTATCATCTATCATCGACACTAACCCCTTGTACGTCATAATTTTATCTCTCGCCTCTGTTTTTATTGCGATTTTTATATCGTTGATAATATTCAAGTGCTTTTATAATCTCGTTTTCCATTTCTTTAGCTGACGTCGAAGGCTTAAAGAACTTTTCAATTCGATTTTTAGTAATTCTGAATTTCTCAACTTGATTTGGTTTTTCTTCTTCCATGATGTTACGAATTGTATCATCAGTAAGTGTGTCATCATCGTGCATTTTACGCATTCTGATTGTTTGATCATGTGAAGGTGTGCAATCATTTAATTGAATGTAGTAGAGTAAAGATTGTTGTTCTTCTTGTGTTAAATAAGAGATTTCAACTGCTGGACGAAGTGCAATTTTGTTGTTGTCTACATACTCTAACAATTCTTTTGATAGGTAGGTTAGGCGAATATATCTTTTAATTTGTGTTTGACTTTCTTTTACTTTTTGAGCAAGTTCTTCATTTGCTCTTAACTTCGGACCCAGTGGGACCGAAGTTAAATCATTGCGTTTTCCTTGATGAGTTAATGCATCTAACATCATTTTATATGAAAATGCTTTTTCTGACGGAAGTATATTTTGTCTTTGACGTAAATTCGTATCCACCATTATAATGGTTGCTTCATCATCAGTTAAACTTCTTACTAAAGCAGGCATAGTTGCTTTATCGTTCTTTTCACTCGCATACTTTCGTCTATGTCCTGCAATCATTTGATATTTGCCATCTTCTGTTGGGCGAACAATCGCAGGCATAAGTACACCGTTTCTACCGACAGAATCAATCAATTCTAACATTTCTTCATCTTCTCTCACTTGAAAAGGGTGGTTAGGAAAATCAACAATCTTATTTAATTTGATTTCAATTACCTTTTCTGCTTGATCTAATGCTTTCTTGTCATCACTTTCAAACACATCATCATCGAGCGATGGAATCTCTATGCCGTTTAATCTCTCTCTTGGCATTTAAGTCCACCTCCCTTGCAAGTACATGATAGGCATTTGCACCATCACTTTTAGAATCATACTTAAAAATACTTTTTCCTACTGCTGAACTTTCTGCAATGGATACACGACGAGGTATTTTATTTGTGAATACATGAAAATGTTTTCCATAATTCTCATGAATCTGTCTGTTGATTTCTTTTCCCAATAATGTTCTTTCATCAGTCATCGTTATTAAGATTCCTTCAACTTCTAATTGAGGATTTTGATCATTTTTCGTCTTTTGTATTCTACTCAATAACTGTTGTGTTCCTGTTGCGGATAAATATTCAGGCTGTGTGGGGATAATTACGCTATCTGCACAAGTAAAGGCATTGATGGTAAGCATACCTAAAGATGGTCTACAATCAATAATAATAAAATCATACTTGTCTTTAACTGGTTTCAAAACATCTTTTAAAACCGTTTCTTTATCTTCAATGTTTTCTAGCGTCTTTTCAATATTTGACAGTTTTTCATTAGCAGGAATTAAATCAAATCCTTCTTCTGTATGAATAATTCGATTTTCAATATCACATTCATCAGAAACAATCATTTCAAGCATGATGTTAGATATTGTATCTTTCATCTTATTAGGCTCTGTATAACCCAACGCTTTTGCAGAATCACCCTGTGGATCAAAATCAATTAAAAGAACTTTCTTTTTTCTTAATGATAATCCTGCAGATAGATTAACAGATGTTGTGGTCTTACCGACACCGCCTTTTTGATTTGCGATAGCAATAATTTTTCCATATGGCATAAAAAAACCTCCTTTCTACATAACCAATCGCATGGAATGGATATGTAAAAAGGTCTTATTTCATGTAGTTTTACACAAAATTTTTAAAAAAGTACCCGATTTGCTAATTTCGTTTTTTAAAAGTGCTAAAAAACACTGATGGTTACTGAATAGTTTTGCTAATGACTTGCTAATTTGACCTTAAAAAATAGCTAATATTTAAAGGAAAATTAGGAAAGAAAAAAGTGTTCACCAATTCAAAAAAAGCCCATAAATAAAGGATAATTCGTGATTTTAGACGAAAAGGGAAGATGAGGTAAAATCGTGATTTTTTCCCTCCTAAGATTTAATTGCAGGTTCGATTCCTGCAGAGGGCGCCAATTTAGATAAGAATATCAGGAATGGCTGAAAAAGCCTCTTTTTTTATATATAAACAACGATTATAAACGTATTATTTTCTATTTAGTAAAAACATTGAATATCTAAGCGTCTTTTATAATTTTGTTCCAACATTTTCACATGAGATAAAAATGCTTCATCATCAAAATATTTTGCATGAGTAGGACATTTTTTTATACATGCCTGACATTTGATACAAGTGCCAGGAACATCTATAAAGTTATCAAAGGATATTGCACCCATTGGACAATTATTTGCGCAAATTCCACAGGATGTACAACTTTCTACCTTTGTCTTTGGTTTGGCTTTTAAAAATTTTGCTGGCTTTCCATCAATACCTAATGGTGTATAATAAGCATCAATTATATCATCTCCAGGTATAGAAAGTGATGCAGGAAGATTCTTTGATGTTTTTAACTTCATCACTACTTCTTCAACAAAAGACTCTAAACATTTTAAATCATCCTTGTTAGGGCGATTTGTTGCGATTTGAGATGAAAAAGCATGTTCACATGGCACAGCTAAAGCAGCAATACTATAAAAACCATGTGCTGTTAATTCATTGGAAAGTTCCTTTAATGCATTATCAAATGAGCGATTGCCATAAGTTACAACAGGCATCACTAAAGTCTTATTTCCTTTTAGCTTTGTTTGAATAAATGGCAATAGTTTATTAGGAATTCTTCCCGCATATACAGGAATTCCTATGATTATAAAATCGTCTGATGAAAAACTGTATTCCATATTGCGTTGCTGAGGTGATGTAAAATCCACATATTCGATAGTGACATTTAATTCTTTGCCTGTTTGATTAGTACAAGTTTTCACTACTGTTTCTGTATTTCCTGTTGGGCTGAAAAATAAACCATAGACTTTTCTTATGTTCATATGTATCCTCCATAGTATCTTTATTTCTTTTATTATAGCCAAACATAAACAAAAAAGCTATGATGATACCAAGCATTAATTTTTATAAATAAGCCACATGAATGATCAAGGATATGATGAAATTTTTAATATCCTTTTAAATCCAAACAAAATAATGTAGTATTGTTGAAAAGTTTAGTACGTTTTCTTTTCAATAATATTGGGAATTTGTGTTCTACAAAATTTATTTTTTACAGGGTAGATTGCTATGATATTAAAGGCAAGCAGTACTTGAAAACTGGTGATAAATACTATGCAGCAGATATCGGTCTACGTTATAGATAAGGGTGAGGTTAACTTTATTGCCATCAATGATGAAGTTGAAGAATATTATCAAGTGGCTTACACTGTGAAAGATGCAGCTGGTAAAATCCTAGAACGTGATAGCGACTGTTATGATACAGTTTAGAAATAATTATATTAGCTAAGATGATGGAAAATCATCTTTTTCTTTGTCGTATGAAATATTCATCTACTTTTTTCGTTGTATAAATGAAGGCGGTGAAGCGTATGAAATTCAAATTGGTAAGTATCATAATCATCATTGTGATTGGCTGCACTTTCTACTATATAAATGAGTCTGATCAGAAGCAAAAGGATCATCCAATTGAAAATAAACAAGATCAACAAACACCTGATAAAGATGATAAAACAAATAAAGATGATCATACAAACACACAAACAATTATTACAGACCCTAATCAGCAAGATGAGCAGCCACAACATAAGGAACAGGATAAACAAAAAGTTATAAAACTTGATGTTCCACAAAGTGTACAAGAGAATAATTATTTTTGTGTTCCTGCGTGCGTGCAAATGGTTTTACGTTATCATGATATAGAAGTCAGTCAGACACAGTTATCAAAAGAAATGCATACAGATACGGTTACAGGTACAGAATACATTGATTTAGCAAATACCTTAAATGCATATCTTTTCCACAAACAGCATATTGAAGGAAACGAACCAGGCTATCGTGTACAGACACTTGCGATTAATGACCAAAGTTCTCAAAGCCAGGCCTTATTTGAACAACGTGTGAAATCAGATATTGCTTCTCATGATCCGGTATTTACCGCAATTGACGTAATGGGACTTTATCCTGATTTATATCATGGCAATCATATGATTATTGTGATTGGTTATGCATCTACGAATGATGTCATTGATTATTACTATATCATTGATTCCTCCTATACAGTACAAGATCAAATATATGGTGGCTTAAAAATCGTTGGTCGTCATGAGCTTTATCAGGCAATTATTCATAATGAAGAACCTGCCTATATCTGGTAAAAGCTATAAGATTTTTTCCACAATATCTTTCCCACTGATTTCCACAATATCTTTCACAAGGATATTATTATCCACAATTCTGATTGTTTTTGTAAATTCTAAATCAATTTTAGTGACCATCCCCTCAACTTCAATGGCTTGTTTACCTTCATAATAAATAACTTTTATCATCATTCCTTTTTTTACCTGAAGAATTTTCCTATTTAATTCTTCATATTCATCATTAGAAAGCTGTTTTCTTTCCACAACAATCCTTTCTTTGCTTTTCAAATACTCATGAAAACCTTTTAAAGATTCAAATGGCAAAAACTGTTTTGCCCGCATCGCTTTATCTGCTTTATTCTGCATTATGACCACCTACTAATTTATTTCTTTTCATCGTTGTCGCTGCATCACATAAATTCATTCCTTTTAAGATTGCATTTTTCCCATACTTCTGTTTGATTTCCACAAGTGTATTTTGAAGCTTTCGTTCTTCTTTGATATCTTCATAATCCGTAAATATATCATAAGCTTCATGTGTTTCATCTACAACATTACCAAATGTTATACCAATCTGACGTATCAGTTCATCTTTGTTTGTGGTTTCTTCAAATAACTTTAAAAATTCCTTCAACAAAATTTGATATGAGTTTGTCACAACAGATAACTTCCGCATGCCTCCGGTTGAGGAAACGTCATCTTCAGCATAGCCAACATATAACCCAATATGATCACAAACCACATGTTTTTCTACTAAATCTAAAACATTCAATTCCACCATTTCTTTTATCACAAGATAAGCATCTTCATATTCATAATTTTCAAAAAGAATCTGATTATTAGAAATTGAATTCGTTTTGGGAATATATTTTTTTATATCTGCGATGGTGGTTGGCTCTATACCATGTGCATGATCTATCAAATATTCTGCATTAACCCCAAATTCATTGTATAAAACCTTTTCTGGTGCGTGGGCAACATCATACATATCTACAAATCCATATTTCTCCAACCGTTTAGAAATCCCTCTGCCTACCTGCCAAAAATCAGTTAGTGGCCGATGATGCCACAGCGTTCTTTTATACGTTTCCTCATCCAGATATCCCATATGATCAGGGGTATGTTTAGCAGTGATATCTAAAGCTATTTTGGCCAAATATAAGTTTGTGCCAATACCAACAGTTGCAGTGATTCCTGTTGTATCAAATACATCATCTGTCAGTTTTCTCGCAAGCCTTTTCGCATCCATTTCATATAATTTCAGATACTCTGTCACATCCAGAAATGCTTCATCAATGGAATATACATGAATGTCATCTTTAGATATATATTTTAAGTAGATTCCATAGATATCTGCGGCATATTGCATATATAATTTCATTCTGGGAAGTGCTGTGATATATTCGATTGTATCTGGAATTTCAAAAATACGGCATCTATTGCGTACACCCTGCTGTTTTAATTTTGGTGATATTGCCAGACAAATAGCACCTTTGCCTCTGGATGGATCTGCCACAACAAGATTCGTTTGAAAAGGATCAAGTCCACGTTCCACGCATTCCACCGATGCATAAAATGTTTTTAAATCAATGCATAGATAGATTCGTTCCATTCCTGCCACCTCCGTAATGGTATTTTAACACTAAAAATATACATAATCAACAAAATTATGTATACTATGTTTCCTTTTTCTGGTAAAATTGCTTTTCAATTGAAATAAAATACGGTATAATCAAAATAGAGGTGGTAACTATGGAATTAAAAGACATCATATTAGATTACAAAAATCGTTATCAGCTGTCTAATAAAGAAATTGCACAACAGTTTCATGTGACACATATCACAGTTGGACGATGGCTGCGTGGTGAGGTTAAAACAATACAAGAAGAAACCGCACAAAATATGAGTCGTGTGCTTGGTTATGATGTGCAATCTGTTTTGCAGGGAACCGCCATCACTTTGAAAAAGCCAGTTCTTGGCATGGCGAAGGCTGGTTATGATATGTTTCTTGAAAATGATTATCTAGGTGAAGAAAGTGTATCTCTAGAAGAATATCAACGTGGAGATTATTTTCTAAAAGTTGAAGGTGATTCCATGATCAATGCTGGTATTGTGGATGGCTCTTATATTTATGTCCATCAATGTGAAACGGTAAAAAATGGTGATATCGCATTAATTCGTATTGGTGATGAAGTCACGATAAAACGTTATTATAAAGACAGAACAAAGGTAGAACTGGTTGCGGAAAACCCTACAGTTGAACCACGAGTATTCACTAGTAAAGAAGCAGAAATGCTGCCTGTTAAAGTCATCGGCAAAGTTTTATTTGTGAAGCATTATCTCTAACATATTTTTACTTTTTTTGATTTCTTCATGGTACCATAAAGAAAAGAGGTGTTCTTTATGAAAAAGAAACGCATCATCATCTATATTTTACTCATAATCATTGCTTGTGCACTGGCTGTTATGGGATATCTATATTTCACTACACCAAATATCATCTTCTCTCATGAGCCGGAAATTATTGAAATCAATTCTAAATATGATGCGATGTCCTTTATTAAAAAGGTAGAACACAGTGATATTAAACAAGTATCTGTTAAAGATGACAAAGTAAACAATAAAAAGCTGGGCACCTATCAAATATTATATGCAATCAAAGATCAAACTTTTGCATTAGATGTACAGGTAAAAGACACGAAAAAGCCAGAAGTCACAACAAAACCTGTTTCTATTGAAATTGGAGAATCTTTTGATTTAAAAGATGGTATCAAAGAAATAAAAGATGATACAAAAACAACGGTTGTATTGAAAAATAAAGATGAAGCTTTTGATAAAACTGGTAAGAAAAATGTCGATATCATCGTAAAAGATGAAGGCGGAAATGAAACAATCGCCACTATACCATTAACAATACAAGAAAAAGATAAAACGCCCCCTGTCATCAAAGCAGAAAATATCACTTTACAGGCAGGTGATTCTTTTGATGCATTATATGGGGTAAGTGCCAATGATGCGCGCGATGGTAAAGTGAAAGTCACTGTCATAAAAAATGATGTAGATACTGAAAAAGCTGGTACGTATCATGTGACATATGAATCAAAAGATAAACATCATAATCGATCTGAAAAAACAATCACTGTCACAGTCACAAAACCACAACCAGTTTCAGGAAAAGTGATTTATTTAACGATTGATGATGGTCCCAGCGCAAATACACCTGCAATCTTAGATATCCTTGATCAATACAATGTAAAAGCAACATTCTTCGTGACAGCACAATCCCCTAATTATCTTGATTATATCCGGATTGCGCATGAGAAAGGACATTCGATTGGCCTACATACCTATTCTCATAATTATGCGCAAGTTTATGCAAATGAAGCTGCATATTTTAGTGATTTACAGGCAATTAGTGACGTTGTTTATGAGAAAACAGGTGTACGTTCTCATATCATTCGTTTCCCAGGCGGTTCTTCTAATACTGTTTCCGCCAATTATAATTCCGGCATCATGAGTCGTTTGTCAAAAGAAGTCCAGAATAAAGGTTATCAATATTTTGACTGGAATGCGGCAAGTGGTGATGGCAACAGTGCTCTGCCAGCATCCACTTTGATACAAACTGCAAAATCATATGGAAATTATCCTTCAGTCATGATGCTGACACATGATCATTCAGGAAGTCATTCTTCCGTTGAAACTCTTCCAGAAATTATTTCATATTATCAAAATTTAGGATATACATTTGAAACGGTTGATGTAAATACAAACGGATATCATCATGGTATCAATAACTAGGCATGGGAAACCACGCCTTTTTGTAAGCGTATGCATAAATAACTTGTGAATCAAACTAAAATGTGATATCGTTATTGTGGCTAAAGTTTTTTTTACTAGGAGGAGAGAGATTTATGGAAATCTTAAGGTTCGCTTACGATAATCTGAAGCGCAATCCCAAAAATGCGTATTTTTTTGCGTTCTCGATTATCGTAGCATCCGCTGTGATTACCTTGTTTTTTTCAATATTAGGTAATCCTTATTATGGTATAAGTTCCATGTCTGATTATGTGACTTATGCGATTGGCTCAGCAGATTTTGATGGAGGAATTGGAAACGGTATTTTCGCAATGATATTATCCCTCATGATGATATCTATTTGTGTAATTACGGTATTCTTTTCCAACAAATTCTTTTTGATATCAAAAGTTGAAGATATCAGTGTTATGATGATTAGTGGCTGTAACGTCATACGTTTGGGATATTTTCTAATCGTTCAAAATTTTATTGTGCTTTTGATATATGCACCTATTGGTGCTCTTGTCGGGTTTGGCTTACACCCCATGATTAATTATTTGATCTATAAAGAAATGGCTATATCGGCACCATTATTTGCATTTAGTATGGACGCAATGGTATATTGTGTGACTACCTTGTTCATGGTTGGATTCTGGTTGATTTTAGTCGATGCTGGATTTGTATATCGTATGGATTTAAATTCATTACTAAAAGCAAAAAAAGCAATGAATCCGATTGGTAAATCAAAAAGTGTTTATTTTAAAATATTTTATGTTGTCGTTTATGCATATATTCTATATTTTTTATGCACACTGGACTTCACACATGTGAACTTCTTTTTCATGATTTATGTGTCCGTTGGTATTGCATGTGGACCTGCCAACATTTTTAAATATATCTATCCAGAAGCAGTCACATGGGTGAAAAACAAATTATTTCCGACAGATCATCATCGTGTAATATCTACGGGCAACCTGCGTTATAGCATTATTACCAGTGGTATGCTTGTGACGATTATATTAATTGATGTATCTATTTTATTCTTCTATTTATGTAAATTTCGACATGATGCAGCTACCTTTATGGTTGTGCTTCTGTCTTATATTGTATCGTTGGTATTGATTTGTGTATGTATTGGTTATAAATTATCTTCCGATGCTTTAAATAAGAAATTAATATTCCACAATATGATTTCTATTGGATATCTTAAATCGGATATCAAAACAATTATCCTTCAGGAAATGGCAGGATTCTTCTTTTTGATTATCCTTACATGTTTCCCATTATTGTTTATTATATCTTTCATGTTTGTATTATTCGATACCATTACTCCGGCATTTATGGCTGGAATGCTGTTGATATTTGTGGCAATGATTTCCTTTGCAGGTGTTGTCATGTATCGCATTTATGTGAATCTGATATTTAAAGAAGCAATAGATAAACCAATCGTAAATGAAGAATAGGAAGGAACCATTATGAAAAAAATATTAGAAGCAAAAAATATTGTGAAAACATATAATCGCAATACAAAAAATGAATTTGAAGTTTTACACGGTATATCTTTAGAAGTTTATGAAGGAGATTTCATTTGTATCATGGGACCTTCTGGTTCCGGTAAATCTACTTTGATCAATAATCTTTCCACCATTGATACCCCAACAAAAGGTTCTGTATTCATCAATGGGAAAAGTGTAAATAAAATGATGGAAACAGAAACCGGAAAATTTCGTTATGAGAATTTGGGATTTGTTTTCCAGTCTTTCAATTTGATGGATACACTGACCATACGTGAAAACATTGCGGTACCTTTGACACTTGCGAAAGTGGGAAAAGATGAAATCAAAGAACGTGTAGAAGCAATCGCAAACAAGCTTGAAATAAATGCCTTGTTAGATAAATATCCTGCGGAATGTTCTGGTGGGCAATGTCAGCGATGTGCTGTTGCTAGAGCCCTTGTGACCAATCCAAAACTAATTGTGGCAGATGAGCCAACAGGTAATCTTGACTCTAAAAACTCTCATGATTTGTTAGCCTTATTAAAAAATTTAAATGAACAAGACCATGTGACGATTATTATGGTTACTCATGATGCGATGATTGCCAGCTACTCTAAACGTTTATTGTTTATCCGTGATGGCGTCATTGATGAAGTCATTGAACGAGAAGGCCTTGATCAAAAGGAATATTTCTACAAAATCGTTCAGGCTAACAGCAAGGAATCCATGGAACTGTTGTTTCAATAAATGAAATATCGCCCTGTTCATCTTCAGGGCTTTTTTGCTATAATAAACAAAAGGCGGTGAAATTATGTGGCAGCATCCTTGTTGGAAAATCCTTGGCATAGAAGCAACTGATCATATCAAAGAAATCAAACGAGCATACGCAAAACGTTCTAAAGAAATACATCCAGAAGATCATCCGGAAGAATTTATGCAGCTTCATGATGCATATGAACAAGCGATGGCAATTGCGAAACATCAGGATACACAAACTTTCTTTGTTCCATCGGATATCATCAAGGTATCCCCTGTGGAAACCAATGAAGATGCATCAAATGAATTTGATTTTGAAGCTTTGTTTGAAGAAGGGAATCATTTGAATGAACAACAAAAAGAGAACCTTAGAACATGTGTATTAGAAAAAATCAGTGGATTATTGACTAAAATGACCTCCTATACCAAATGGCTGGCATTCACACAAGAAACTGATTTTATACATATTGCTGAGGACCCCATATTTGTTGATGACTTATATTATTTTATATCGAAACGTATCATATCTTCTGAAGCCAATACAGCTTTCTATAAATTCTATACAGAAATAGAAGAACCTTCCCAAGAAATAAATCAGCTATTAGAATTGTTAAATGAACAGATGCAAAAAAGAACAGTTAAAAACAATAAGAATTTCCACAAAGTTTGTGTGATAATCGCCATTGTCGTTGCATTATTCTTTATTTATTTATCCTCGCTTTGGAAGTCCAGGGTTCCTTTATATTGCATCATAATCATTGCGATTTTGCTAAGTTACTTATCTTTAGCATCTAAAAATAAGAATAAAGAAATCAAAATGTCTACCTTTGTCATTTTATTCATCGTATCACTAATGGTTTTCGGAAGTATTGATGTCTATGTATTCGGTAATAATAACATTCGTACGATTCCTCAAGTTATACATGAGCGCTATGGCGATTATGTAACATTAGAAGAGGAAGTAAATACTGATAATCCTTTATATCAAGATATTTCAATCTATAAATGCTATGATGAAGAAAATGATGTGAGCTTTTATATGAAAGAATCATTGGATGAAAATGGAAAAAGCATTTTTGAAGACACTTTACCAGGTGCTTTTGTTTCTTCGTTAAACATCAATTTTACAGTTCATCAGAAGGATATTTATCCTATCAGCCGCATGTATGATAACGCAGAAGGTTTTGATATTAAAGTTACTGCCGAAAATGGTGATGCGATGGCGAAGGAATTGTATTTGCTAGTACAAAAAGTATGTGCTTCCCCTTTGTATGAAATATGTAAAGATATCCGGTTTTATGGATTGCCAGAACATGCGAAATTTGCACATTATGCCAGATATTCAAAAACCATCGAAGAATTATCAAAGCTGAATGAAAAAGAAATTAAAGACTGGTTGTTTTTCAGTATCACTGCTTATCGTTTAGATTTTACACTGTGGCAGCCTGAAAAATATCAAGAGGATGTACAAAAATATCTTCATGATGCTTCCGGCATTGATATATTAGGTAAACATTACAATGATATACATGTCGAGAATGATAAGCTTTCTATTGGCAATTTCTATCGTTTGGCTTTACATTTAGATTTGAATATCCAAAAACTGTATGATGATAGCTTGATATGGTATACAAAAAACACGACGCAAATGATAGGAAATGGCGTCACTACCCCTTATATTGATGTATCTTTGGTAAAGGAATTATTGTAAATGAAAAGTCGCGATTTGCGACTTTTTATGCTTTATTCATCAAGTTCCAGCAATGATTTAAAGGTCCACTGCCTTTTCCTAAATCCATGCCATCTTTTAATGCACCTGTGATATATGCCTTTGCATTTTTTACACTGCTTACCATGTCATAACCCAATGCTAAATTACTGGCAATTGCACTGGATAAGGTACAGCCGGTTCCATGGGTATTAGGATTTTGTATCTTAACACAAGGCAGCCAGATTTCTTCTCCATCATGATACAATAAATCATCTGCACAATCCTCAAAATGTCCACCTTTAATCAAAATATAGCCATGATAATTTGTGGCAATCTTTTGTGCTGCTTTTACCATATCATCTTTGGACTCAATAGAAAATTCACATAATACTTCTGCTTCTGGAATATTTGGTGTAATAATCTGTGCCAGTGGAAGCAACTCTTTTTGCAGCATCGTTAACGCTTTTTGCGCTAATAGCCGATCGCCACTGGTGGATACCATCACTGGATCTACCACGATATTTTTAGGTTGATATTGTTTCAGCTTTTCCACAATGACTTCGATTAATTCTGGTTGTGATACCATCCCGATTTTTACTGCATCTGGGAAAATATCTTCAAATACACAATCAAACTGTTCCTTTAAAAAGGCAGGTGTTACATTCATAATATCACGTACACCACATGTATTTTGTGCAACCAATGCGGTGATCACACTCATTCCATATACCTTATGTGCCATAAAGGTCTTTAAATCTGCCTGTGCCCCTGCCCCACCACTTGGGTCTGTGCCTGCAATTGTTAAAACTTTCTGCATAATATCTCCTCCAGTTCCTGCATATCCTCTATGTATGCATCTGCCATACTTCTGATTTTTTCTTCATCTTTCTGCTGGCTTTTTTCTTTCACGGCTACCACATAGCATCCTGCTTTTTTTGCACCTGATACAGCGTGCAATGCATCTTCAATGACGATACACTCCGCTGGTTTTAATTGCATCTTTTCACAGGCGTAATAGAAACAAGCCGGATCATCTTTGGATAAATGGATATCTTCACAACTTAAGATATAGGAGAATTTATTTGATAGTCCATGTTTTTTCAAGGCTGTTTCACACACTTCTTTATGATTGGCACTTAATACGCATAAAGTCACTGGCATTGTAGAAAGCTTCTGTATGCATTCCTTTACACCAGGTTTTAACTCCATATGGATATATCGTTTTTTCAATAAAGCATAAACTTCATCATGTACTGTTTCTAATGATTCCTTTTGTACATAATGTTTTTGAAGATATGCGACTGCCTCTTCCATGCGTAAAGTAGAAAATACTTCATCTAAATTTTCATTTGTCTGTATTCCTTTACTGATTAAATAAGAAAATGCAAAATCATCCCATACATGCATACTATCTAACAGTGTGCCATCTAAATCAAAAATACATCCTTTTATCATAGACCCTCCAAAAAAAAGAATATCCCCAACATGAGAATATTCCAATAACTAATGATTATTCCCTACGTTGGCATTATCCAAATCAGGTATCGGTCGAAGTTTTCAACTTCCTCTCAGCCGGTCATACCAACTCCCGTGATTTCCATGGTAATCATAGCATAAAGGGACGAAAAATGAAAGCAGATATGTTACAATATTCGCATAGAGGTGAACATTATGGTAGAAACATTAAGAAAAGCTTTTCAAGAATATAAGGATATCCAAAAGGCCTACACACTCGCATTGAGTACAATGTATTATGATATCGCAACGATTGCGCCAAAGAAAGGAATTGCCAAACGTAATGAAGCTATGGCATATTTAAGTGGTGAAGCATTCAGTAAGGCAACCGATAAGGAAGCTCTTGCGATGATTGAAGAATTAGGAAAAATCACAAATGACACAGAAGAAAAAAGAGAAATCACGTTGTTTCTAAAAGGAATGGAATATGATCGGGTATTGCCAAAAGATGTATATGTCGCAATGCAGAAAAGCATCAATGACAGTGAAGCCGCATGGCATATCGCAAAAGATCAGGATGATTATGCATCTTTCGCACCTTATTTAAAAGATGTGATTCTAAAACAAAAAGAAGCATTGACGTATGTACAAAAAGAAAGTACAGACTATGATTATTTATTAGATCGCTACGAAGATGGTATGAGTGTGAAACAATATGATGCATTTTTTAATTCCATCAAAGAACAACTGGTACCTTTCATCAAAAAAATCAATGAACAGAAGGAACAAATCGATGATTCCGTATTACATCAAAGTTTTGATATTGATCAGCAGGCAAAATACAATGCGCAATTACTAGATTATTTAGGAATAGATCGAGAAAAGTGCGTTATGGGATTAACGGAACATCCATTTACTGATTTCTTTAGTGAAAATGAAGCACGTATTACCACACATTATTATGAACATGATGTTATGTCGGGCATCTTTTCCACAATGCATGAATATGGTCATGCTTTATATTCGTTACAGGTAAAACCAGAATATGATGGAACTGCTTTAAAAGATAATATTGGTTACGCCATGCATGAAAGTCAATCCCGCTTTATGGAAAATCATATCGGGCGTCATCCAGCTTTCTGGCAGGTACAATACCCTATCCTTCAAAGCTATTTCCCAAAACAACTTTCCCATGTATCCTTTGAAGATTTCATGCGTATGATCAATATCACACGACCTTCTTTTATACGAACAGAAGCAGATGAATTAACCTATCCATTACATATTTTAATTCGTTATGAATTAGAAAAAGAAATTTTCAATGGTTCTATTCCTCTTGATCAGTTAGAAACCATGTGGAATGATAAATATGAACAATATCTGGGGCTTCGTCCACGTAATCATCGTGAAGGAATTTTACAGGATATGCACTGGGGTGGTGGCAATTTTGGATATTTTCCAACATACGCCTTAGGAAGTGCTTATGCAGCACAGTTTTATAGTTCAATGGAAAAACAGCTGCCAGTGGCAGATTATTTAAGAAACAATCAATTTGATAAAATCGCGGCATGGTTAAAAGACAATATCCACTATGTTGGTGCCTATCAAAACGCTAATGAAGTATTAAAACAAGCAACAGGTGACACCTTTCATGCCCAATACTACATCGATTATTTAATGAATAAATATCGCACATTATATCAACTTTAGGAGAATTTTTATGATAGAAACAAAACGATTAATTTTACGCCCATTTCATGAACAAGACACAGAAGCTTTATTAGAAATTATGAAAGATAAAGAAGTAAATACCTTTTTACCTTGGTTTCCTTTTAAAAGTCTTGAAGAAACAAAGAAATATTTAAAGAGCTTTTATTTAGATTATCAGGGGGAAGGCTTTCGCTATGCGATCTGTTTAAAAGATGACAACAAGCCCATTGGATATATTCATGTTGGTGATGGTGACAGCTTTGATTTTGGTTATGCATTACGCAAAGAATTCTGGCGTCAAGGCATCGTTTCAGAAGCCGCAAACGCTTTTATAGAAATGTTGAAAACAACAGATATTCCTTATATCACAGCGACACATGATGTCTTGAATCCAAGAAGTGGTCATGTGATGAAAGCGATTGGCATGAAGTATTGTTATACGTATGCAGAACACTGGATGCCAAAAGATATAGATGTAAACTTTCGTATGTATCAAATGAACTTTGATGGAAGTGATTTCGTTTATCAAAAATATTGGAATATGTATCCTCATAGAATCGAAAATCTGGAAGATGATAGTGATTCTACCACAGGTCGAGTGCAATAAAAAGAAAACCTCTGTATACTGATATCAGGAGGTGCACAAATGGAGCATAAAGACATTGGAAATTTTATCGCAGAACGAAGAAAAGCAAAGGGACTTACACAAAAACAGCTTGCGGAAAAACTTTATGTATCAGATAAAGCCATCAGTAAATGGGAACGTAATATTTGTTTATTTGATATATCGTTGATCCAGCCACTTGCGGATATATTAGATGTAAGCATAAATGAACTATTGGAAGGAAAGCTTCTTGATTCTAAACAGGATGATGAAGTTATTCAGAAAATCAAACAGATTTCCCAAAATAAGCGAAAGCATTGGCGTATGATTTATATACTCACAACTGCCTTTTGCCTACTTGCTACAGCGTATTTAATACATATATATACCATGGATACTTTACAACAGATAGATTATTTTACCTACATTGTGATTGCGATTGTCATAGGAGGCTACTTCGTATTTTTCACACCAAAACAGCTTCCGGATTATTATGACAAAAATCAAATTCATTTTATATCCACTGGTATCATGCGTATGAATATGCCAGGTATTCATTTCAACAATAATAACTGGTTTCGCATCAGTATGACGATTGTTATCTGGTCCATCCTCATGATGATCATTTGCCCTTTCTTTTTTGGAATATCTTTAAACACTTCATTTTCAGATATCCTGATTACACAAAAAACACTGATCTGTATCATCGTATTATCAACATTTTTTATTCCCATCATCGTATGTGCAAAACGATATGAATAACAGGACATGCCATATGCCCTGTTTTTTGTTTGTATCCTACTGATCTATTTCACAGCGTTTCTCAAATGATTTCACTGAAATGATATATAGAATGAAAAATAATACTGCTAAAACTGAAATACTGATTATTGTGATCAATCGTAAAGGATCACTTTTCATCAGATTCTGTAAAGCACTCATAATAAAATAACTGGAGAATGCCGTTATCACAATCGGCAGAATATATGTGAATGCTACTTCCTTTTGAATCGCATGATGCATACTGCGTTTAGAGATACCTACATTCTTCAATATAATATATCGCTGGCGATCATCACTAGCATCATTATAAGTTTTCATAAACAATACCCCGCCGCAAGAGAACGCAAATACCGCAAACATGAAGATACATAAGGAATAAATAACACGGATAAAGACAATTTCTCCACTATCTAAATCTGCGATCATCACTTGTGTATGCTCACTATTGAACGCCTTAAGCTCTTCAATACCTGCCTTATAATTTTTTTGATCCGCAATGTTTACCACATATAAATCCATCATCATTTTACCTTTTGAAAGTGACGCAAAAGTTTTATCATTTACAATCAATGCATTCATATTATATTGCATCATACCAAAGTAAGCTGTATCCTCAGCCGCAATAATTTTTAATTCTTTTTGATCTATAGGAACACTTCCCAATGTATCATCTGATAAAGATATTAGGTATTTTTTATGAAGCTCTATTGCTTCTAAGTCCTGTGGTTTTGCTTTTAATGGTGTTAACCCGACTTCTTTACAGAAATTGATATAATCTGAATAGGATACCACAAAAGCAAGCTGATCATTTGTATATTTCTCAACACGATATTGATGGAAAAAGAATGGAATCGATGCTTTCTGTTTCATCGTATTATTTTTTTCAATCGTTTGATTGATTTTATCAATTGGTATTTGATCCCCCATAAATGAATATACATATTGAGATTGAGAATGATTCATTGCATCATAGCGTTGTTTCATCGCAAGACCAGCGCCCAATGCACTCACACAGCATAACATCATAATGGTGACAATGGCATAGGTACGATAGTTCTTTTTCACACGAAAAATCAAATGATTGATCCACAAATTTCGTTCTTTTTTATATAGAAACGTTTTCTTATCAGAAAGCTTTGTAAGGACAAAGGGCATTAGGGAATCATATAAGCCATAGATACCAACGATTACAAAAACAGTCGCTAAAAGCATGTAAATGAAACTTGATATATCTCCAATCTGTAATGCAAAATAGTATCCAGCACACAATATCAGTAAAGATATCAATGCCTTAAAAAAAGTCATAAAGCCATTGGCTTTCTTAAATTCACTTTGTCTGTTTGCGGAAAGCATATCTTTTACACTGGTGCGTACGATATTAAAATATCCTTTTCCCATCAAAAACGCATACAATACCAGAAAGATCAAAGCGGTTTTTATTGCCGTGATAAATTGAAAATCAAAAGGAATAGATGCTTCAATATCACTTAATTTAAAAAACAACATACCAAACAGTTTTGAAAAGGCAATACCTGTCAAAATCCCTGAAACAATGGATATCATACCTACCATCATCATTTCAAAGAAATACATTTTACCTAGTTGTTTGTTATCTAAACCCATAAAGATAAAGGTACCCATTTCCTTTTTTCTTTGCCCAAGGAATACATTAGAAGCATACCATATGAAACAGAAAACAAAGAATACCAATACAACAGAGATTGCCGCAATGATGATTTCACTGAATTCCTGATTTTTTTACCCAGGATATCCAATGCTCCTGAATCCATAAGATTTAAAAAGTTATATAAAATAAAGCTGCAAAAGGATAATGAGAATATAAAAGCCAGATAAGAAGTGAAATTTCGCTTCAGATTTTGAAGGCTTAATCGCATGACACGCATGCTACTCACCTCCTAAGGATGCCATTAGTTGTAAGATACGATCATAGAATTCTTTACGGGAATCGCCTGCATTCAACTTACATGAAATTTCCCCATCCTTTAATAAATATACCTGTTTGGCATAACTTGCGGAAAAGGCATCATGTGTAACCATTAAAATCGTCGCATTCTTTTGTTCATTAATTTTCTTCAAACTCATCAACAGTTCTTTACTGGATTTAGAATCAAGTGCACCCGTAGGTTCATCCGCAAACACGATATCCGGATCACTGATCAAAGCTCTGGCCGCAGCACCTCTTTGTTTCTGTCCACCGCTTAATTGGTATGGATACTTCTCTAAATGCTCTTTGATGCCAAATAAATCCGCCAATTGTTTAACTTTTTCCACAATTTGTTTAGGATTTTTCCCATTAATGGAAAGTGGTAGTGCAATGTTATCCATCAATGTCATATTATCCAACAAATTATAATCCTGAAAAATAAATCCTATATGCTTCTTTCTGATATTACTCAATTTATCATTTTTAATTTTTGTGATATCCACACCTTCCATAAGGATAGAGCCATGTGTTGGCTTATCAATGGTACTTAATAAATTCAGAAGTGTACTTTTCCCAGCACCACTTGGTCCCATAATTGCGATAAAATCCCCTTCATAAATCTCTAAGCTCACATTGTTTAATACCCTTGTTTTGACTCCTTTTTTGCCATATTCCTTACTAATATTTTTTACCTGCATGATTTCTTTCATTTACTGATACCTCCTTGACACCTATAGCATACCTTAGATGAAAGCCAAAATCCTTTCATCCACCTTACAGATACCATGATATCCTTACAATTCAGTAATATTGAAAAAATCTAGATGATGATCAAAAATAATACATACATCTGTGTACTTTTGAGGTATGGATACTATTTCAATCTGATGTTCTAACATACGGGCAATTTGTCTTACAAAGTATAGTCCCATTCCCGTGGATTTATATTCACCATTTCTAACATTATTACCTGTATATCCCTTTTCAAAAACACTTAATATATCTTCTTTACATATCCCGATTCCATTATCACGAATATGTAAAATCGTACGATTTCCTTTCATTTCTGTATATAAAGATAACTTTGGTTGCTCCTTGTGATATTTTATTGCATTGTGAATGATTTGATCTAACATATAGACCAGCCATTGTTCATCGCTTAACACCTTTTCATCCGTTATTTGATTATCAATTTCAAAATGTTCTTTGATTAGAAAAAACGATTGATGGCGAATACTTTTATCCACAATTCCTTTTAAACTTAACAATTCTATCTTTTTGTCATAATGAGAGTTCCATGTTTTACAGCCTGTCAGCATCGTATGTAATAATTGTTCCATCTTTTCACACTGTTCCTTGATTTCCATACGCAATGTGACATCATCATTGCGCTCATTCATCATATGAAGTGCGGCAAGTGGCAATTTTATCTCATGTGACCAGCGGGAAATATACTCCTGTAATTCGCAAAGCTTTTGATAGCTGTCTTCAATATCCTGATGATAAATCTGTTCATTATGTATAAATAACGCCTCATGATCATATAAAGGCTGATGCAAATCATCACAAACGATATACTCCTGACATTCTAAAAGGTCATCGATTTCTTTATGATGTTTCCATGTTCTATAATAATCAATAACTATAAGTCCTAAGATTATGATTGCTATTAAAAAATCCATATAATATATATCACTTTGCTGAATATGCACAGGACTCAAATAAACATAATATACACGATTCATCATCCAGACAATCACAATGCCAAGTAACAACATCCATTTTTGTTTAATATATGATTTCATGGTATTAAATATCCTTGTCCTTTCTTTGTGATAATGATATCCTCAACACCAGTTTCCTGTCGTATCTTTGATTTTAGGCGTGAAATACTGGTTGTTAAAGAGCCATCAGAAATAAATTCATCTGTACTCCATATCTGCATCATCAATTCTTCACGACTAACGATTTTCCCTCTGCTCTTTAAAAGAATCGCAAGTATACGGTTTTCCATCTTTGTTAATTCAATCACTTCATGATGATAACGTAAAAGCCCCTGTGAGAAATCATACTGCAGATCATTGGATAACTGCATCTGTACATGGTCCTGATATTCATAGGTTCTTCTTAGCATTGCCTGAATTTTTGCCATGAGATAATCTAACGCAAATGGTTTTTGGATATAGTCATCCCCGCCAGTTGTGATGGCCATGATTTTATCCTGATTGCCATCTCTGCTAGATATAAATAAAATTGGAACTGTGGAATTTTTACGTATTTTTTCACACCAGTAAAAGCCGTCAAAATATGGCAAATTGATATCTAATAAAATCAAATGTGGTTGTAGCACCTCTACCTCTTTGCATAAGTCATGAAATTTTGTGGCGCATACGACTTCTAGTCCCCATTTTTCGCAATAAAGTTTTATCTCATTTCCTAATACTCGATCATCTTCAATTATCATTATCCGCATATTATCACCCTCTATTATAATTATAAAGTATGTTTGCTTACTTGTATCTAACATTTTTGTGAGAAATACATAAGATAATACTATTAAAAAAGTCAATCTAAGGAAATCCTTGTTGATTGACTCTAAATATGATAATCCATAATCACAGGATAATTTTTATCTTTATCGTAATGAAGCTGTGCTTTGATTCCATATAATTCTTGCAAATGTGCTTCATTGATTACTTCTTTTGGATGACCTTCAAATACGATTTTACCTTCTTTCATTCCGATGATATGATCAGCATAGCGACATGCAAGCTGTAATTCATGGAGTACCATAATAATGGTTTGCTTCTTTTTTTGATTGAGTGTTTTCAATAGTTCTAATATTTCTAATTGATAAGATATATCGAGATAGGTTGTAGGTTCATCTAATACCAGTATATCTCCTTGTTGTGCTAATGCCATGGCAATCCATACTCGCTGGCGTTGTCCGCCGGATAAGTTTTCCACAAATTGTTCTCTTTGATCATATACACCTGTTTCCTTCATTGCCCAGTTGATGATTTCATAATCTTCTTTTGAAAGTGAGCCTAAAGGTTTTTGATATGGAAAACGCCCATAAGCTACTAATTCTTTTACTAATAATCCTGTTGGTGTGACAGGACTTTGGGGCAGCATTGCTAGTTTTTTCGCAATCTGCTTAGAATGCATTTTCTGTATATCCTCCTGATATAAGAAAATCTGACCTTTTTTAGGCTTCTGGATACGGGCAATGTTTTTTAGAAGTGTGGATTTTCCACATCCGTTAGGACCAATCATCACAGTGATTTTTCCTTCTGGTATATCCACATGAATATCTTCTAAAATTATACGATACTCATATCCGGCTGTTAATGATTTTACAGATATTGCATTCATAATGACTTCTCCTTTAACATCAAATATATAAAGTAAGGCACACCAATCAATGATATGGTAATACCTGCTGGTATTTCTATTGGGGAAAACAAATTTCTGGATACACTATCTGCGACAACAATGATGATCATAGAAATCAGTATGGACACAGGAAGATAATGTTTATGCTTTGTGCCAACCATAGATTTTGCGATATGAGGACCCAACAATCCCAAAAAGCTGATATTTCCTGCAACAGCTGTTGCACCTCCTGCAAGTATGATTGCATAACATAAGAATCGCTTTCGTTCTTTTTCCACAGAAACCCCTAAACTAATCGCAAGCTCATCTTTCAACTGCAAAATATCTAATGTCTTATGATGATACATGACAAGTCCTGTCACAATTATCACAATTGGTAAAATAGATAATGCATATATCCATCCACTTCCCCATAAACTTCCACTTGTCCAAACCAATACACGGTTATAATCCTGTGTACTGCCTTGAAATGTTAGAAACATAATACAGGCATTGATGGCGATATTCACACCAATCCCAGTTAATAACAGTCTTTGTGGATGAATGTCACGTGAGGAAGATATGAAATAAATCAATCCTGCGGATAGAAAGGCACCAAGTAATGCGATGATTGGCAATATCATGATGGATGCATTTCCCATCGCCTGATAATATAAGCTTCCTTGGGAAAAGATAAATAACACAGCAGCAAGGGATGCGCCGGCATTGATACCTATGATTCCTGCATCTGCCAAATCATTTTTCGTGATACCTTGAAGTAATGCACCAGCGATAGATAAGGCTGTAGCTACCAGCATTGCTGTTATTATTCTTGGTAATCGTAAGGTAAATACTGCAATATTCTGCATTTTAGTACCTTGTCCGACAAGTATTTTCCATATATCTGAAAACGCTATTTGGTAGCTTCCCCAGCCAAGGGATAAAACAATCGTAATCAATAAGATTACAGACAAGATGATCCATGTATATTTTATTTTCTTTTTCATTGGCTTCGCTCCTTTCTAACAAGATATAGAAAGAATGGAATCCCCATTAAAGATGTAAAGATACCAATTGGTGTTTCATAGGGACTTAACAGCATACGTGCTAATATATCCGCAAATACCAGTAAAACTCCACCTGCCAAAAAACTTAAAGGTAATAGAAAACGCATATCTTTTTTTATGATACGTGATATCACCTGTGGTATGATAAGCCCAACAAAGCTGATATTTTTCGCAACTGCGACACAGATCGCACTTATGGGAATAATCAACAATAGTGTAAAAAAGCGAATATGAGATGGCTTTTCACCTAAAGAGATGCATACATCATCCCCTAGGGATAATACATTGATTTTTGTGGATAACAACATTGCGCAGATCATACCAATCGTTGTAGCGATCATTAATTGTATGACATGATGCCAGCCGGTATTACGAAAACCACCCCCAACCAGAAAAGCAATCATTTGTGAATTGTTTGTGAGTAAGGAAATCACCGTGGAAAGGGATAGGAAAAATGTACTGAGGGCTGTTCCGGCTAACAATAGTTTTCCCATAGATGTGCGAGAAGGATTCTTCATAGTGAACATCACAAGCAAGCCACTTAATAAAGCGCCAATGAAAGATGCAATTACGATATTGTTTGTCGTTACCCATGCTGCATGGATATATAACAGACTAATTGCCAGCGTCGCCCCCTGTGATATGCCAAGAATGGATGGCTCTGCGATAGGATTACGTGTTACTGCCTGCATCATCGCACCACATATTCCCAATAGTCCTCCGACCAAAATAGTAGCAATTACCCGTGGCAAGCGGACATCCCGAATCAATTGATGATCTAACACATCTTCATAATGGAATAAAGCATTCCATATCGTTTCCTGATTCATGGTTTTAGCGCCTGATTTTAAGGCAAGATAAGTACCAGTGATCAATAAGAAGATCGATATCAGGATACATATCCAAAATCTTTTATTTTGCTTCATTTAGCATCCCTTCTATTTCAGCTAATAATTTTTCACGTCCAATAGGACTGTATCCTTGATTGAAATATGGTGAGGATGGAAGTGTGATCACATGTTTATTTTTTACTGCTGGTAGATTATTCCAGACACGGTTGCTTTCTAGTTCTTTCTGCATTTCATCCGTTGTAATCAAAAAGATGTAATCCGCATCAATTTCAGCCAAACCTTCATAAGTCACAACTGGTAAAGATATATCACTTTGTTTTGGCATGCCTTTTGGTTTTACAAGGCCTAAATCGTTATATAGCACATCTCCAAATCCTGCATCAGAGAACACAAAGAACTGTCCACCACTTGCCAGAAATGATAGATAACTGGTATCTTTTCCATATTTATTTTTGATGCTTTGAGATAGTTTTTCTGCTTTTGTTTCATAAGCAGATAACCAAGTTTCTGCCTGTTTTGTACGCTGGAAGATTTCCGCCATGTGATGAATATTTTCTTTCCAATCCAAGGCTTCATTTTGAATCATAATCGTAGGTGCAATTTTTGTTAATTGTTCATACATTTTTTCCTGTACGGTAGAAATCACAATAACATCTGGTTCTAAATTCATCACTGCCTCAATATCCATGGTATCCTGCATACTGTATCCAAGAATCTTTGCGCCTTTTAAAGTATCTTTTAGATAACTTGGAAATTTCGTATAATCATAGGCATCGCTATTCGCTGTGCCAATTACCTGATATCCAAGGATAGATAGAATATCACTATTTCCACTTAAATCTACTATTCGTTTGGCTTCTTTTGGTATTTCAACTTCGCCTCTTACATCTTTTACTGTTATCATTTCTGTATTAGAATGGTTATTTGTACTGCCACACGCAGTTAATGTTAATAAAGAAATCATCATACATAATGTAAATATTGTCTTTTTCATATGTCCTCCTAATAAGTTAGCTTAAGCTAATACTTTAAGATATTACCATATCCTGTTTTATGCTGTCAACCATTATGTTAGCCAAAACTAATCCATAAGATAGTTTTCCCCTTTTCTCACTTATTAAACATAAAAAAAGGCTTAAATATGGAATAATTATCCAATTAAGCCTTTTATAACTTATGCGTGTTTTTTATTTCTTTTCCATAAACTGATACATACGCCACCACTAATTAACAATGCCATAAATGCCATCCATGGATTACTGTGATCTGAAGTATCAGGTGTATTCTGTATAGCTGTTTTTACTTCAAGATTGTTGATTGCTTTTTGTAGATTTTTTGCATAAGCATCAATTTGATTCTGTTCCAGAATATTTTTATGATAATCAATATCATGGATTACACTATTTAGATATTTTACAGAATCACTTGTATAGTTATTTAAATCAGATGGTACTTGATCCATCAATTGATGTACTTTGGTATAATCGCCATCCAGATAAACCAAGCCTTTTACAGCACTTTCTATACTTTCTGCGAAATGATCTACCTTGTTTTGATCCTGAATCATATATCCATAATGTACAGCATCGATTGCTTTTTGTAAAGCTGCGACACTTTGTTTTGTGTAAACACTTAAATTTGTTGGAACTTTTTGTATTGCGGCATCTACTTTTTGATAATCTGCCTGTTTAAATGCCAGATTAGAATAAGCAGTTTCATAAGCATCTTTTGCATTTAAGAACGTTATAATATTTGTATTCTCTGCATCAAGTGCCATAAGTTTTTGATAAGCTTGTGCATATAATTGATATGTACTTTCTGTATAAACATCCGCTTTTTCTTTTGTTAGAGCTGTGCGATAAGATTCTAAATCTTTTGCTAAAGGATCTAATGCTTTTAATGCATTCTGAATATCCTGACAAGCTTTTTCTACTTCCGCAGCTGTTGCTTTTTGCTTAACGATTGCAGTGTCATGCAATACTTTTTGTAAAGCATTAAAGGAATCTTTCGTATAATCTGCTTTTTGATAAGCTGTTGTTGTTTCTACAACATGTAGATAATTTCTGATATCCACCAATTGTTTTTGTGCTTCTTTTAACTTTTGAATATGTGCCTGGATAATATCAGCATTAGAATTATTCACATCAGCTTTTGCAAGTTCAATTTCATTGCTTAATACTTCAAATGAAGCTTTTGTATAATCCGCTGGACTAATTTTCTCTAATTCTTTGATCATATCTATCATCATTACATTACCCTTAAACAATAGTCCTGCTTTTGCTTCCTGTAAACGATCAATTGCTTTCTTTACAGTATCAATGGTTCCCGTGTTAAACAGTTCTTTTGTGTCATTGACTGCTTTTTCATATGCCTGATATGTTGTTGTTTCATATAAATCTTTATTCAAGTTATTGAAATCATGATGTAGATTTTGTAGTTCTGTGATATCCGCAAGCTGATTAACGCTTTCTTTATATGCAATTCTTGCCTTAGCCATATTGACTGGATCTGTACTGTTTTGAATATCATTTGTCATATCTTCTTTAGCTTTTTGATATGCTTGGTAAGTCATAACAGAATAATTTGCTTCTATAAACTTTCCTTCATCATTCGCTAATGTATTCTCTGCTAATTCTGATTGCATGGTAGAATACACCAGATGTTCTTTCGCATCTTTGATGGCTGTTTCCAATGTTTGCGCATCCTCTTCGCTGATATTCTTTTCATCATTTAAAGCATCTTTGATATTGTTTAATGCTGATTTATAACGATCATAAGATGTTCCTGTATAGACTTGTACATCATCTATCATAAATGGTTTTTCTTCTTTGACATAAGCTTTTAAGGCCGTTGTATCTGCCTGAATCAAAGCATTTTTTATTACGCTTTGTAATGCATTGACAGCCATATCAATACTATTTTGAGATACGTATGTATTTTCATATATTGCGCTAGCATTTACTTTAGCATCTTCAAATTTTTGTTTTGTGTCAGATGTCCACTTCTCATTTAAAGATACCTGTAGTACTTTTTGCAGTTCTGTTTTATCAATAGCCTCTGTTTTATCTAATGTTAATATTTCAGATATTTCAGGAAGCTTGTCTGTCCATTGTACCTGTATACTCAAAAGATACTGATCATCTGGAATAACAAATTCATTTAATGGCAGGTTCAATGTTCCTAGTGTTACAGTTGTCGTTTTACTCAAATCATTTTTATTAGCAAGTATCGCACGCACAACAGCATTTGACATTTCACCAGATTGCACAATACGAATGGTTTTTACATTTTCAGGTTTTGATAAACGATAGGTAAATTCACCATTTTTTTCACTTGGTTTGTATGTGGTAGATAAATTACCATCAAACATATTGCTTGGGATTTTACCTTTTTCTTCAACTACGCTTGCTACAACATCTCTGTTATTTTCTGGTGATACATAAACACCACCATTGATCAATAATTCATTCATGTATACTGCACGATGATTATTAGAGGCTGTAAAACGTAAACGAAGATAACGACCTGATGCCTGCAGATTGGTTGCTTCTTTATACATATTGCCCGGATGACTGCTGTCATGTGTTAATTCAGAATAATTCTTGGCAGTATTGCTGGCATCTTCTGGCTCTGTATTTTCTTTGCCATCCCCAACGCTCAATAATTCTGTCCATTCATCATCCTTTGCATCAGGAGCTGCAGCGATTTCAAAAACACCATCCCGCAGGTAGTTTGGCTGTGTTTCCACAACATAATAACGGAAATCATGAATATCATATGTTTGCCCTAAATCAAAGATTGCATATTGTCCAGCTTGTGGAAAACCGCCGATTTCTGCGCCTGTGTTTATATTCTGATCGAATATATTAAAATCATTGCCTAAGGAACGCATATCTTCAGCTGGTCCCCATCCACCCGCAATTGGTGTATTGCATTCTAATAATTTTGCTTTAGGAGCTGTATACAATGTTACATAAAAATCTTTTAATTCCATTGTTACGGTATCTTTTGTATTTCTTAAACGGATATATTTCGCATCGAAGGAATCTTTTGTATTTTCTACTGGTGTCCATTGGATACCATTTAAAGAAGTTTCCAATACTACATTGGTTGGAACCTGTTCGATATGGATATCTGTAATATGCTTAATATTATCTAGTTGTAATCCTATATAGTCTTGATTTTTCAATACGAGCGAACCATCATTCAAAGCCGCTTTTTGTGGTGTTATTATTGATGAAATATGATTATCTGTTATATTTGTATACACATGTTTTAAATCCCCTGTCTGATTCTCTTTTACTGTAAATTCAGAAAATTTTAACCATGCCTTTTTATCTTTTAAATTCACAACACGAATATACTTTGCTTTCGTATTATGTAAATCAATATCTAAAACATCTTTTCCACTTGCGACACCCTGATAATTATCATATCCTTCTACACTTTCCCATGTATTGCCATCTAATGATGTTTCAATTTTATAATTGTCAAGTTTATCTCCGTCTGGTTTATTGCCATTATCATTTCCGACGACTAAATGTAAACTCTTTAGTTCAATGACTTTACCAAAATTATATCCAAGATAATCACCTGCATATGTGGTATCTCCTGGTTCAGAATACCAGACAAATGTATTGTCATTACCATCATACAATGCACTTTCCGCAGCACTACCTGCATATACACTCCAGCTTGAAGACTTAATTACATGATAACCCCATACATCTGAATTTTCATGTTCATCATTGATTTCTATTTCATTCACATTTAAATAAGCATCATTTAGATTATCTTTGGTGGCAATCAAGCGAATACCCATGGCTTCTATATCTAAATTTTCAACATATATTTCCTGCAGCTTATTTAAAACACCTGTATATGTTTGATTATTTAAATCTACCCACGTTTTTCCATCTTGTGTATATTGAAGCTTACATTCCTCAAAATGATTCTTTCCACCGCCCAAGATAAACTTCATGGATGTGATAGATATCTTTTTAGAGAACATTGCGCCAACGTAATCTCCCTGATAGATAAGATTTGGATGTTGATAACTTATACTGGTATCTACATTGCCATCAAACACATTATTTATATTTCCTATCGGTGTATCTTGACGGCTTGTGATAAAGCGCTTTGTGACGATAGATGGATCCACAGCACTTTTTGTATAATTGCTTAAGTATGAATCCAGATATTCGATAAATGGAACGATATGTTGAACGCCTATTTCAGCATATTCTGTATGATCTACATAGTGGAACCCATAGGATTTAGATTTTTCAAATGCCTTTTTTCCAGCTGCCATATTCTCCATGACACTTGCGGTATCATTTTGTAATGTAGCTTTTACACCATTTAAATATGCGATTGCTGCAGCTGTTGTATCATCAAAACTGTTTAACCAATAGATCATCTGATCTTTTATAGCTTCATTCCCTGCATGATTTCTATAAGTTTTTGAGGCTTTTGCCAGCTTCTCAAATTCTTGAATCAAAGCATTTGTTTCTTCGATACTGACTGGTTTTTGTTTATCTAATTTTTCCTTAAATGGTGCTAACAATTTGTTTAATTCTACAGATTCCTGTAAAGGTTTTACCCTTGTATCCATATTTTGATTCATCATATGTTTACTCAGTTCCTTTAAAGCATTGGAAGCATCGTTTGCTAAAGCATTATTATGATCTACAAAAGAGAAAGAATCTTCCCATGCTTCATTTGCTTTTTCTTTAGATTGCCAGATATTCCAAGAATATTCTGCATTTCCAAAGATGGCTACTTTACTTGGTTCTGATTGCTGCATTGGATTTAATACAATTCCCTGAATGTTATCAGGATTTACACCTGGTTCTAAGAATGTATCATATCCGCCCATAATCAAGTGTTTTTTAGAATTATCGGTACATGGCCAGTTGATCCATAAGTATGGTCCACGACCTGCATTCTTTGTGAAGGTCTGTGTAAAGTTATTAGATACTTCGCCCCAGACTTTACCACCAGTCATAACGATTTGAACATTGTCTGGAAAATTATGATAATAGTTTTCCCCATAGTGCATATATTCCGCAGTTACAAATGGCAGTGTAAGTTTTAAATCCGGATAGGTTTTCTGCATTTCTTTTAACCATGCTGTCATATCTTTTAGAAGTCTTGTATAGTTTTCTGCACCAGAATTACCTGCATCATCTGCCAGGATTGCAATTTGACGTACACCAACTTCGATGGTTTGTTTAAATTTATCCTGTAGCACCTTTAAATCTGCATTATAATTTTCATCTGTATTAAAGCGAATAGGGTCTGATTGAAATGGATGCAAGGCAAAAACAAAACGACATTTTGAAGCATTTCCTGCCTCGGCTAATGGTTTAATTTTTGTATTGATTTCTTCATCACTATATAGTTCTCTCCACATTTTATTATGCTTAAGATCATCCTTTGGCGCATAAAAATATGAATTCAATTTATAATATCCACTCCAATTCATTAAATTTATACGATCCTGTGTTGACCATGGATTACCATAATAGCCTTCGATAAAGCCTCTACTGACAATATCTGCATAATCATTGATTGTGAAATTTCTAATGTGATAACTTTCCATTTGTGCAAATATATGGTACAACGTTGTCAAACCATAAAAAGCAGAATCACTATCCTTACCCAAAATAGCAATTGTCTGTTGATTGCTTTTCAAAAAATATGCATCATTCTTCTCAAATAATGATGGATCTATTTCATTATTTTGACGGATATATGCATCAGCGAAGCCTTTAGAACCATAAACACCAACATAGATATTCGTCATACCAGATTTTGCCTGATCCGATGTTTGAATGGTTAAATTTTTTAAAGCCGCCACCTCATTCATTCGAGCTTTTGTGGCATCATCAATCTCCTTATCATAAATCACATTTACATTTTCTTGAAGGTTATATCCACCATCCTGATATTCTATGGAATGAACAGTAGGATATATTTTATATGCTTCATCATTCGTAGCTTCTTCTGCGAATACATGCACAGAAAAAGGCAGCGTGCCTGTAAATGCCATCATGAATGATATAAAACATGCAGCAAATTTTTTTAACATAGTTTTCTCCTTTCCATACTATTAATCTTTATATTCTTTAAATAATTGCTGTATCACATCCTTTTTTAATATTGTGATAAGAAAGCGCTCTCTTTCTACTTTATTAGTATTTATTTCATCCATCATTTCGTCTTTGCACTTTTTAGTATTGTTTGTGCACCTTTTAGTAATTTTATAATATATAATTAAATCAGCTTATTTTGTTATATATTAATAGCCACATATTGATAATTATATATATAAAAAGGTATCCGGTTAAGGATACCAAATATTTAAATGATTAACATTATAAATCATATTTCAAACGTATTCTTTCAATTTTCTTATGCATAATGGGATATAATATTTCCACAAATAACACATTTGAAATCATATAAATAACCATAAAAGGCAATGATGTTATCAATAGGGCGATGTAGCGTTGAAATTCAAAACTTCCTGTGGCCATTGTGGAATAAATATCCATAAACACACTAAAGAATACTCCAGAAAATAATGCGTAAACAATTCGTATGGTACGTTTTTTAAAACATTTATGTATGAATCCTGCACCTAGTCCAATGATCCCCCATGCAAGCATTTGAAAAAATGTCCATGGACCGATTCCGAAAAATAAATCCGACAGTAATGCAGATAAACTGCCACATAAAAATCCATTCCATCCGCCTAATAAGGCTCCTGCGATAATGGCGATTCCAGTAAGCGGTTTAAAGCCGGGTGCCCACAAAAATAAAACACGTCCAGCGACAGCCATTGTGATCATACATGCACATAATACAAGTTCACTTAATCTTGGACTTCTTTTATCATATTGATTCCAGCATGAAAACAAGATACAAATTGCCCCAAGATTAGCATAGAATAAAAAATGTTCCTCAAACCCATATAAAAGAAAAAGCATAAATGTACATAGCAATCCCAGAAAACCTATTCTTCTTTTCCACACATGCGTCATGATATCATATCCTCATATGTGATTGCACAAGGCGTCAGATGACGTGTACATCTTCTCCAATAGGTCGTATAAAAGTTATTATCCATCATAAATGAGCGAACAGGCTTTAATGCTGTGATGGTGCCATCAAATAAGAAGCCACAACGATCTGCACATAATGCCGCAAATTCTACATCATGAGATACCATAATGATTGTATGTTTTTCTGTTAATGTTTTTAAAATCTTCGCTAATTGTTCTCGATAATACATATCTAAGCCCTTGCTTGGTTCATCCAGCAATAAAATACATTCATCATCACAATGCATCAATAATAAAGCAAGTGCTGCACGCTGCAGTTCTCCTCCTGATAGATCATAAGGATGCATAAGCAACAGCTTTTCCAAGTCAAAGCATTTGATCCATGTATCACGATTAGAAAACATTGCATATTCTTCCTTTAAGCTGTCCTTCACAAATAATATTCTGGGATCTTGTGGAAGATATAATAATCTTTTTTTGATATCTACTTTGCCAAATTTATTCGCATATTTGCTACCTAACATTTTTAGGAATGTTGTTTTCCCACTGCCGTTTCCTCCAAATAAACATAAAATCTCATGCTCCTTTACCTCAATAGAAAAATCACGCAATACATCCGGACTATCTTTTTGATAACGCAGATAAACATGTTCACATCGTAATACGGTATTTGTATCTTCTTTTATTTTTGATGAAGCTATATTTACCATCTTTATCATTTGACGCATTTGTTTTTCTGTCACTGGATTTTCTTTTTCTTCGGGATACATCTGCTGTATATAACGTGCAGGATAAGGTAATAAGGCATCATAAGTAATATGTCCTTTACATAAATAATTTGGTTTTCCATCATATGCAATCGTACCCTCCTCAAGATAGATTATACGTTCACATACATCCAATAGGCTTTCTAACTGATGTTCCACCATAATGATTCCAATATCAAACTCTTTATGAATACGTATCAAAAGATCATAGAATCGCTGTTTTGCGATAGGGTCCAGCTGACTGGTCGGTTCATCTAATAAAATTACTTTTGGTTTCATCGCTAATACTGCCGCTAGCTGAACAATTTGTTTCTGACCACCGCTTAAATGCGAAATAGGAGTATGATAAATATCCTCCAATCCTAGAAATGATACAACTTCCGCAAGCTGTTGATGGATATCTTCACTTTTCATACCCAGATTCTCTAATCCAAATGCCAGCTCATGCCAGACCTGATCACTTACAAGCTGTAAATCTGGCTGCTGGGATACATAGCCAATGGATGCGGCACTTTCTAAATCGTTCATTTCTTCAATTAAAGTCTTTGTTTGATTTTCCCATATGATTGTTCCTTTTACATCCATTTTAGGGCGAAGCTGTTTTTTCAACATTCTCAACAGTGTTGTTTTTCCACATCCGCTTTTACCAGCAATCACCACAAAGCTGTCAATGGGTAATGTGATATGGATATCATGCAATACTGGCTGTTTTGCGTTGATATAAGAAAGTGAATCTATATCGATTCGATATCTTCCCATGCCGGCACCTCCTTTTGAAATAAGCATAATGGTAATGCACATAAACCTATACATGCGATAAAAAATAAAGCCGCCTGCAGAATGGATAATTCTTGATAAAAACTTGGATACCACCAGAAAGATATGCCATGCATTCCAATCACACTCAAAATGATACAGACAACGTTAAAAAGTAACACCCTTCGATCTCTTTTCTCTATAGGATATCTTTGATATATACTGCGTTTTCGTTCTCCATAGCCACGTGATCGCATAGATAAAGATGTTTCTACACCTGATTCCATTAACCAGGTAATGAGCATGGATACAACCGCAATGTTTTCTCTAATGGATGAAAACCAGTTATGCTTCGTTATCATCAGACTTCTTGCATAACGAATATCCTCATATTGTTTTTTGATGCTGGTTAATTGACGTAAACTTAAGGAGCATAAGATTGCGGCATTACAAGATATCTTTGTGATCATATACAAAATCTGATCCGTATAAATCATATGGGAATATATACGAAATAAATTCATGATACCTGCAAGCATAATTCCTAAATCAAGGCCATATAAAATAGATTCCCACGTTATTGGGGTATTCCAGATAAAGCATAAGATATAAATGCCACGATGTTGAAAAAACGGATTGCTGACTGCCATCAGAATCATCAAAAATATATTTTGTTTTAGGATACTTTTTACTTTCATATTTGGAAATTCCAGTATGTATATCCAGCTCATGATAAACAAAAGTACATGAATCAAGGGATGTGAAATAATGGTATCCCATGCAATTAGTGTAAACACAAATAGGGTAATGACAAAAGGATGATATCGTTTCAGTTCAAGCATCAGATATCACCCACTTTGACTGTATAACGCCACTCTATCACATCACCGGCTTTTACTTTGTACTGTGTACTGCTTATCGTACAAACTGTCCCATTCACTGCATACAGCCATCCAGAACTTTTCCCTGCATCAAATTCTCCTATATTATTTATATATTTTACATATCCATTGCTTGCATCTAAAGGGATGCCTTGTTGTGCACATACCCTGGAAAGAAGATCATAGACGGTATCACCATCCTGTATTTCTACACTTACAGGTGCAACCAGTACACCATCTGCTGGTATAAAATTTTGAAAACGGGAATCTACTTCGCCTTTATGATCTAAAATATTTTTCATATCAATAGAAAAGGTCACAGTCTGAATTTCAGGCTGTTTTACTGGTGTTTCTTCTTTATTTGTTTGTGGTTTCTGAGTAGAGGTTTCCTGTTTAGGTTTTTCTTCTTTTTTATCTTCTGAAGGGTTCTGTTTATCAGGTACTTTATTACTTTGTTTATCTGATGTTACTTCTTCTTGCTTTTCCTTTTTTGTATCTTCCTTTGAAGATTTCTTTTCTATATTCGTATGCTTTGATTCCAGATATAATTTATTCTCTATGGAAGATATACCAACAGGTGTTTTTTTATTATCCTGCTTTGCATATATAAACAGAAAAGAAAAGGATATGAGGGCTATCACACCTAATAATATTCCTTGTATGTAACGTTTTTTCTTTTTATCGCTCAACATATCCTTACCTTCTTTCTTAAGCTTTTTTTCTTACAAGCACCAGGCCGGCACTCGCACATAATGCCAATACAAATAAAGAACTGTTCATACCTTTACTGGTATCTTTGATAACCGGTTCCTGTTTATTACCATTTTGTATTTCTTTATCTGGTGTATTCACATCATCTTTTTCATTTATAGTTTCATCAACGGTTGGTTGATTCACCTGAAAACGATTTTCATTCAGTTTTACTCCAGCCTGATATAAATAATATGGCACTCCTACTTTCGCATTCTTATAAGCAATCAATGCACGAACAGCCTGTTCCGTACCATAACCATCCAAATCATTCTTATCTGTACTACCAAAACCTTTTTTATCTTCCAAAGCAAAATTCATTAATCCATCTATCAATGTATTACCATTTACCACAAATTCTGTATTCATATCTTTTCCATATGCTGCCATAGTGACAATCATCATTGCGGTTGTGTTAGAATTGCCATTTGACCAAACACTTTTCATCGCACCATTTTCTTCTTGGAAATCTTTTAGATATGTGAAGCCTTCTTCGACTGCCTGTTTTACAGCATCCTTGGTTTCCTTAGAAATACCTGTTTCACTTTCTGGCAGGTTATAATATGGCGCAAGTGCCGTTAATACCATTGCGGTCGTGTCTGTATCAGAAGATCCCCAAGTCCCTGTATAATCTCCAGTGTAATTCCATGCGTGATCTGCTGGATTTCTTAATGCGATCAAATCCTTGATTAACTGGTCTTTATCCAGTTTACTGTCCTTTGCAGGTGAATAATTTCCACTATGTAAGGCTTCTAATGCAAATACATAATCGTTTGTGAAGGATAATTCAAATTCAGATAACATATCATAAAGATTGACAATCTTACCATTCATTTCATATGCGGATGCATCGTATCCATAAGCTTCTACAAGCATAATCATCTTTTCAACATCATTAGCCGTTGCTCTTGGATTTTCTATTTTTTTCTGTGTTAAAGGAATAAATTTTGCTTCACTTTTCTGCAGCTGTTCCTCATTCATTCCATAAGCTGTCTGAGATAATGCGATAAATGCATCATCTCCTGTATATAATGGAATACTGCCATCTTGCAAGGAAGTAAAACTACCTTCAATCCAATCAATTGGATTGCTTGTTGCTTCATTCACTACATTTGTTTCCTGTGCATTTACTGGCATACATAAACTTCCAAAGGCAAGTGCTGCCGCAAATGCGATACTCATTAATTTCTTCATTTTCTTTCTCCTCTTTTCTTACACAAGAAAAAGATAAGGATACTGAATAAAAAAACTCTTTTACCATGATGAAAAGAGTTTCTTATCTTTCTCAATCATGGTGTGCTTAATCTCTCGTTAATCACATCCATATAGATAATGGCAAGTATTCCGGCTCTAGTTCAACATCTTAATTCGTCTTCCCATAAGTTATACAGTGACAATTGAATAAGACTCCCTATTACGGCGGCGGGACCGCGCAGGTCTTTCACCTGCTTCCTTTTTCATCACTAAATTGTGAACCATTATCCTTATCATTTTTCAATGAGCATGTGTATTGTATCATGTTTATCTTTATTGCGCCATCGTTTATCACATGACTTCCATAAGAAAGTTTTATTTTGTTATTATTTTTTTATGATTGACAAAAAATCGTTACTCTTCTATGATTATAATAGAAAAAGGGGCAAGGAAGGAGTATGTTGTATGAATAATCGTAGAATTGCGTTAATATTCAAGGCTTTCTGTGATGAAAATCGTGTGGAAATACTTGAAATATTAAAAGAGGGAGAACATTGTGCATGTGAGTTATTAGATAAAATGCAAATCAGTCAGTCTACTTTATCCCATCATATGAAAATTTTGATTGACAGTGGAATCGTTGAATCTAAAAAAGATGGAAAATGGATGCATTATCGCATCAATAAAACAGGCTGTGAAGAAGCAATCGAGCTGATTCATTATTTTGAAGATACTAAAGAACGTATCCCATCCTGCTGCAAGTAAATTTTTCAAGAAAATTCATTTTTGATATTGTCAAAATGAAAAAGATATGATATTATAACAAGGCATTCAGAAAGATGCCTTAATAGCTCAGTAGGTAGAGCATCCGGCTGTTAACCGGCAGGTCACAAGTTCGAGTCTTGTTTAAGGCGCCATTGAAAGACAAAACCATTGAAATAAATATTTCAATGGTTTTTTTGTATAATCCTAGACAATGTGACAATGTATCAATATCTCTCATATAAATGATTTCTGAAGAAACATGAAAAGAAAAACATTATGTTTTCTTACGCCTGTATGCCAAGTATGTCGCAAATGAAATCACTTCATTCATTTCCTCCGCACTAAGATTTCTGCATAATTCAATCAACATCATTTCCTGATTAGAAACCTTTGCGTCATATATGCCATAAAACGCATTCAGATTAAGATTCAATATAGAACATATTTTCACCATATTCTGGTAAGGGATATCATTTTGCCCATTTAAATAATGTGATACTTGCATTTTACTGACATTTAATTTCTCAGCAAGCTTCGCCTGTGTCATGTTTTTTTCTTTTAATTTTTTTCTTATCAGCTTACCAAAATCTTTTGTATTCATATTCTAATCTACCTCAATTTTATTATAGGATGTACCAAAAGATTAAGATATATACATAACTTGATAAGTTACTAAGAAAAATAAAAGTAAATTTATACTTTACCAATACATCAAAAAAGAGTGAAAAATCATTTCTTATTTTGATGGAAATCATTTTTCTCTCTTTGTTTATAAAGTAAATAATTCATGTAGTCAGCAAGCTCTTGTCTGTTTGCTTCGTTTAGATATCTCATCAGTTCAACCATACGCATTTCATCATCATTCATACTGCCATCGTATATTCCATATAATTTATTTAAATTCAGATTTAATATTTTACATATCTTTGCGACATTTTGAAAAGGCACTTCATTATGCCCACTGATATAATGCGATATTTGACTTTTACTAACGCCAAGCTTATAAGCTAGCTTTGATTGTGTCATATTCAGCTCTTTTAATCTTTGACGTATTAACTCTCCAAAATTTTCCATATTTTACCTCATGATAAAATTATAGAGTTATCAGAAAATTTTAGATATACGATTTTAGTGATAATATACATTTTTGTATATAGTTTTCGTAACGCTAAACTTCATGGTCAAAAAAAATCATTTGTTTTGATATCTTTCATCTCTGATCTTCAAATAGTTTATTTTCTCTTTAGCGAAGTATTCTTTTTCTTCACCTTGCAAGATTTTTATTTCTTTATGAATTTTCAGAAATAAATCCTCTACACTCATCTGGTAATACTCTGCAATCTTTTCTAAATCTTCTTGTGACAGCTTTCCTCTTGCGTTTTCTATACGATTGTATTTGTGTAAACTCATCTGTATTTCATCCGCAAATTGATATTGTTTTAAACCTTTTGCGCTACGCAAACGTTTTAATATCAGTGCTGTCGCCCACGCTTCAACATCAGATTTATGATTCATAATAACCTCCTTTTTTTTAAGGATATCACATAATTTAAAATTTGCAAGTTACTTTTTCTTCACAAAAAAAGAATAACCCTTAAAAGAGTTATTCTTCCGTTTTTTCTTCTGGTTGAATGATTAATCGTATTTTCTCAATATGTTTATCTTCTACTTCTAATATATCAAAATGAAGATTTTTATAATCCACACTTGTTTTTGAACCATCTTCCAAAATTTTTCCTAATAAATCCAACAGGAAGCCTGAAATGGTATCATGATCTTCACTTTCTAAATCTAAAGATAATTCTTCATTTAAATCATCTACATTCATGAAGCCGTCAATCAGATACGTATGTTCATCCAGTTTCTTTAACTGGGGTTCTTCGATTTCATCATATTCATCCTCGATATCACCCATGATTTCTTCAACTAAATCTTCAATTGTGGCAATACCAGAAAAGCCACCATATTCATCCACCAGAATTGCTAAATGCTGGCGTTTCTTCTGCATTTCTTTAAACAGTTCATCTATATTTTTCGTTTCTAATACAAAATATGGTTTTCTTAAAATCTTTCGGATATCCACTTTTGTATAATCATAATGATATTTATGTGCTTCTATTAGGAAATCTTTAATATGTAGAATACCAATAATATCATCTACCGTATCTTCATAAACAGGAATACGTGTATAATGCATTTCCATTAAATCATCTAAATAAGAATCTAATGGGTCATTAATATCAATACAGAAAACCTCTGTTCTTGGTGTCATGACATCTTCTGCCTGAATATCATCAAATTCAAAGATACTGTTGATCATCTCTGTTTCTGTTTCATTAAACACACCGTTTTCCTGTCCACTTTCTACCATGGAACGAATTTCTTCACGTGATAAAGATTCTTCTACATTTTCATCATGCATACCAAATAAGCGCAAGACAAACTTTGTGGACCATGACAATATTTTAATAAATGGTGATGCGATTTTTGATACCACAACAATTGGCTTCGCACACATCATTGAGAATTTCTCTGCATTTTGAAGGGCGATACGCTTTGGTACCAATTCACCAAAAATCAAAGTCACAAAGGATAATAAAATAGTAATCACAACGATTGCGATTGTTTCTCCATATGGCACTTGCCATTGCTTTAAAACCGTCGCAAAGCGAAGGGAAATCCCTGTCGCAGCACTGGCAGAGTTAAAGAAACCCGCTAATGTGATTGCCACCTGAATAGTAGACAAAAAGGCAGTTGGTTCTTGTAGAAGTTTTTCTACCAGCTCCGCTTTCTTATTGCCTTCCTCCACCAAACGGTGAATCTTTGTTTTACTAACGGATACGATTGCCATTTCACTTGCGGCAAAGTATGCGTTAATCATCGTCAATATAACGATAAGTAATAATTGTACCATGATCGATGAACCTTGGGGGTCATCCATAAATCATCTCTCCTTTTTTCATTTTGAATGAATTTTATCAGATTTCAATATAAAAGTAAAGTACCTTAACAACAGTCCCACTGATACATCACTTCTGAAAAATCACATTTCCTTAAAGCTTCCCATGTCATAAAGAATTTTGCTACTCCACAATCTCCCCACATGATGTCTTCTACACTATCTAATTGAAATAACAAAACATCATATTCCGGCATGCCTGCACGATGATCATATTGTGTAAAATACGGATATCCACCCATCTGACAATTGCAGGTTTCTAACATATCATACAGCTGGTCCAAAGTGTCATCATCTAAATCATAATATCTTGTGACATCTTCAGGCAAGATATCTTTACAGCTTTCTTTTAAAACATCATTAAAACGATAATCACTCAAACTAATCACCTGTTCATCCAGATAAGGCGTTAGTACATAGGTATTAGAAGGTGAAAAAGGCAGTGATATATCTGAATCATCGCAATTGGTGTGATGTACATCTTTCAGGATATCCGGATGTTCCACATTTTCATAATATCGTATACACCATGTCGTTTGATCAAATGGATCATCACAATTCATACCTGCCATATCATTATCCCCAGCAATAAATATTTGAAGAATACCTTTCTGCGGAAAGTCCTGTATATGCGGTATTTTAGAAAAATCTAATTGTGCCAATAGATACAATTCTTTTCCTGTTTCTATATTCACTGGTGGCTTCTCACCTTCTGGAAGATAATATGCACCACCAATCTTCATATCAAATGGACTTATCTCATTTTTCTTTTCAACTTCAAAGCGTATGATAGGGCGTACACTTGCCTGTTTTAAATGCTCATAAATCTGTTTTGCATCAAATGCTTCTTCTCTTTTTTCCATATTTGTTTCCTCTAATTGAAAAAGGTCATTTCTGACCTTAGTATCCGCCTTCACTTGTTTTTCTTTGCATTAGTGTTACTCCAGCACTCGTGCCAATACGATCGGCTCCTGCTTCAATCATTTTTTCCATATCTTCAAATGTACGTACACCACCAGCTGCTTTGACTTTACATGCATCTTTTACTGTATCTTTCATTAATCGTACATCTTCTACAGTCGCACCACTTGTAGAAAAACCAGTGGAGGTTTTCACAAATGCTGCGCCAGCTTCTACACAAAGCTTACATGCCTTTACGATTTCTTCTTTGCTTAACAAACAGTTCTCTAAGATCACCTTTACTGTATGTCCCTGCGCTGCTTCTACAACCGCTTTTATATCTTCAAGTACAGCATCATAGTGTCCAGCTTTCATCTCGCCAATATTTAATACCATATCGACTTCGTTGGCACCATGATTAATGGCATCTCTTGTTTCAAATGCTTTCGCATCGCTGCTCATTGCACCTAATGGAAAACCAATGACAGTACATACCATAACATCACTTCCTGCCAATAATTCCTTACAGGCTGATACCCAATATCCATTCACACAAACACTTGCGAAATCATACTCTTTTGCTTCTTCACATAGCACTTTTATTTTGTCATACGTCGCATCTGCCTTCAACAATGTATGATCAATATATTTATTCATTTTCATTATAAAAATCCTCCTGTTTACTACTATCAGTATAGCATTATCTTACGCAATCATCCATAATGAAATTGTTTTTCTTATTCATATGGTTCCTTTGTTTTAAAGCGCCCAGACCAATAGGCATGAATGAAGGGATCTTTTAATAAACGCATGGTTAAGCGATAGAAACAAAGATATCGTGCAGCTTCCATAATCAATAATAAAATAATACATAACATAGAATATTTTTGTGATATACATGTCTGCATAATTTCTGGCAGCATTGCCACCTGACGTACCAACTCACACAGCCATGCGATAAATATTAAAGGCTTTGTGATACGATGATAGAAAAACATGGTTACCATAGGAAACATCCAGATCAAAATAGAATACAAGGTAGACAGCATCAACATACGCTGAATATATGGAATACCAGCATCATGACGATTATTTAAATGCATCAGATATAGAAACAAATAACAAAACAGAAATCCACCAAAGCATAACATCACAAGCAGGAATGCATTGATACGTATGCGTTTTTTCGCTCTTATAATCAAAGGGCTTCGCTGCGGCAGTCGTAATATCAACGGGATCGCTTCATCATTTTGAAACGGTATTCCCTGCATAGGATTTTCTTCCTCATCATCATTAGGTAGTTGTTCGTCTTCATCCAAGGCATCTTCATAGATGATATATCTGCTCCAGATACAGCGCATTGTAGGGTCTGTACGCATTTTTAACATACAGCTACACGTTAAAATAGTTTTCAACACAAGCAATATAGCAAATAAGTAACGCAATATATTATCTGTTTTATCAACGATTGGATATTCTAATACCTGTAACATATCGACCAGTGTATATAAAGAAATGATAGTAAATGCCGCAAACAGTGTCCTTCCAACCTTACGAAAGCGCCAAAGCATGCGAATGATGATACCCCATATGACAAGCATACTGATTGTTTTCACCATAAATATCAGCATTGCGTCCTTTTCTTTTGGCACAAATAACATTTTTACCATAAAATAATTGATTACACTATAACATAATAAGAACATATAAAAGAGAATCAGCAGCACTTTTAAATTCTGCCGACCTTTTCTTTGCATATATCGGTAATTTTCTTTTGTGACTTTCTTTCTCATGACTCTATTATACATGAATTACTTTCTGATATATATAATATTTCCCAGGTAATAATACAAAAAAAATAAACAGTCACCATGGACCAATGCCAATAAGTTAAAGGTATTGACAAAAACAAAAATCAGGAATATAGCTATTGAATGGAAATCAAAGGCTAATTCCTCTTTTTTTTGCGTTTTTTCTGATATATAGATAGATT
>OGXN01000146.1_pt1 | contig 96478 bp, 91 predicted proteins | sample 1576281 | NCBI WGS metagenome assembly OGXN01 (sample SAMEA3541494, study PRJEB24748) | human gut metagenome | biome: human gut; feature: human-associated habitat; material: faeces | place: China | collected 2012
TGCTGGTGGGTGCGGTGAAAGCATCTGACCGGATCGTAAAAGAAATGATGGGATTGTAGGAGGAAAACTATGTGCAAAGAAATATATGAAAAAAATGAAAATCAGGAAAGCAGCGATACCTTGCCTTTCCATTGGGAATTTGGTAAGGAAGAGATCACTCTGAAAGTGTCCAGCTACGCTTATGGAAATGGGCTTGCGGTTTTGATGTACAGCCAAAGGGAAGGGGAGCTGGAATTATTTGATGACTTAACGGTGAATCTTCCGGATAGGTACGGGCTGAAGCCCCAGGAGGCATTTGTAAGCGGTGATTTCACCAGGGATAAGCTGGCCTTCATTCAAGAGAACAGGCTGGGAAAGGTGTTGCCGGGACAAGCCCATTCAGGATTTTCCACCTACACTCCGGTGGCATTTGACCTTTCAAGACTCGCCCGGTATGACCGGGAAGGGGTGGAAGAATTTTGCAGACAATGGGGACTGGACATTCCAAAAGAACAGGGGAAACCGACAGGAAAAAAGAAAAGAGAAAGAGAGAGATAGAAGCATATGGAAGTAAAAATGAATAAAGAGATCCGAAACTATCAGGAATCCATGTTTATGGGACTGAACCTGCGCCAGTGTATTTTTTCCCTGCTCGCCATCGCTGTGGCAGTAGGGATTTATTTTGGTCTGGGAAACTATGTGGGACAGGAGATGACCGGGTGGCTGTGCATCTTAGGCGCTGCGCCTTTCGCAGCCTGCGGGTTCTTCCAGTACCATGGCATGACCGCAGAGCAGTTTGCCTGGGCGTATATCAAGTCTGAATTTTTATACCCCAAGCGGCTGCTGTTCCAAAGTGAAGATCTGTACCATGCCTGCATGGAAGAAACGCTGGCCCTAGGAGAAAAGTCCCAGGGGGATGGTGCAGCCCTTATGAAAAAAAGGGAACAGCGGGCAAAAAAGAAACGGATGAAACAGAAAAAGAAAACGGGAAGGAGTGGTGCGTTTGATTAAAACCTTACAGCAGGCATTGAAAATGGACCGAGAGAGATTCAAAGTCCCAAGGTCTGTCCAACAGGCGATCCCGATCCGGCGGATCTGGCCGGATGGAGTATTCCAGTCCGGGACAAAATTTTCCAAGACCTTCCGGTTTTCCGATATCAACTATGCCATCGCAAGCAAAGAGGATAAGACGGAAATGTTCTTGGATTACAGTGAACTGTTAAATGCCTTAGATTCCGGTGCGGCGGCAAAGATCACTTTAAACAACAGACGGATCAATAAAGAAGAGTTTGAAGCATCCCTGCTCCTGCCGATGAAAGAGGACGGATTGGATGAATACCGAAAGGAATATAACGAAATGCTGTTATCCAAAGTCAGCGGCACCAACAACAGCATTTATCAGGAACGGTATCTGACCGTCAGTGTCCATAAAAAGAACATTGATGAAGCAAGGACGTATTTTGCACGAGTGGGGACAGATATCATTACCCATCTGAGCAAGCTGTCTTCTGTGGAAGAAGAACTGGATGCAGAACAGCGCCTGCAGATCTTCCGGGATTTTTTCCAGGCAGATACACCCCAGTGCTTTCCCTTTGATATGAAGGCGTTTGCCAAAAAGGGGAGCAGTTTCAAGGACTGGATCTGTCCCCAATCCATGGAATTTTCCAAAGACTGCTTCAAGATCAATGAACGATTCGGGCGGGTTTTGTATATGCAGGATTATGCCAGTTATGTCAAGGATGACATGATCTCGGAACTGTGCGATCTAAGCCGGGACTTGATGCTGTCTATCGATATCCTCCCGGTACCCACAGACGAAGCGGTGCGTGAGATCCAGAACCGTCTGCTTGGCGTGGAGACCAATGTGACCAACTGACAGAGACGCCAGAATGCCAACAATAACTTTTCTGCCATTGTGCCTTATGATATGGAATTACAGCGGAAGGAAACCAAAGAGATGCTGGATGACCTGACCACCAGGGATCAGCGGATGATGTTCGGCATCCTCACCATGGTGCATATGGCAGACAGCAGGAAACAGTTGGATTCGGATACAGAGAGCATCTTATCGGTGGCAAGAAAGCATTTATGTCAGATGGCAACCTTGAAATGGCAGCAAGTGGATGGGCTCAATACGGTACTGCCTTATGGCATCCGCAAGATCAATGCCCTTCGTACCCTGACCACAGAATCCACCGCAGTGCTGATCCCCTTCCATACTCAGGAGATCATGCAGCCGGGCGGCATTTATTATGGGCAGAATGCGGTGAGTAAAAATATGCTGGTGGCAGATAGGAGGAAGTTATTGAATGGAAACTCCTTTCGATTGGGTGTCAGCGGTTCCGGAAAGAGTTTCTCAGCAAAAGAAGAGATCGTGGATCTTGCCTTGTCTACGGAAGATGACATTCTCATTTTAGATCCGGAGTCGGAATTTGGTTCTTTGGTGGAAGCACTGAACGGGGAAGTGATCTCCATTTCTGCAACGTCCCATACCCATCTGAACGCGCTGGATATGGACTCTGCCTATGGCAATGACAAGAATCCGCTGATCGAGAAGTCGGAGTTTATCCTGTCCCTGTTTGAACAGTTGGTGGGAGCTGGCAACTTGTCCGCCAAGGAAAAATCCATCCTGGACCGCTGTACCGCAGATGTGTACCGGGAATATATCCGAAGCGGTTACCAAAGCGAAGTGCCGACCTTGAAGGATCTGTACCGACAGCTCATGCTCCAGCCGGAAGAGGAAGCCAGGGGGCTTGCCCTGTCTTCGGAACTGTTTATCAATGGAAGCTTGAATACCTTTGCACAGAAAACGAATGTGGATACGAAGAACCGCATCATTGCTTATGACATCCGGGAACTGGGAGAGCAGCTCATGCCCCTTGGGATGCTGGTGACTTTGGACAGTATCTTCAACCGGGTGATCCAGAACTGGAAGAAAGGAAAGACCACCTGGATCTTTGCGGATGAGTTTTATTTATTATTCCGGTATCAATATAGCGCCGACTTTTTCTACCGGCTCTACAAGAGGATTCGTAAATACCAGGGATTTGTCACAGGTTTAACGCAGAATGTGGAGGAACTTTTGAAATCGGATACGGCAAGGCTGATGTTGGCAAACAGCGAGTTTTTGATCCTTTTGAACCAGGCGACCACAGACCGGGATGAGCTGGCATCCCTTTTGAATATTTCCGAGAACCAGTTATCCTATATCACCAATGTAGGCGCAGGGAAAGGGCTGATCCGCTGTTCTGGGAATCTGGTGCCATTTGAGAACAGCTTCCCGAAGAACACGAAGCTGTACCGTTTGATGACAACGAAACCAGGGGAATGCTAGTAAAAAAGATATCTTGTGGGATGCTGCTGAACGTTTTTCAGCAGCATCTTTTTAGGAAGGAGGGAATGTAGATGGAAGCAGGAAAAACAGTGGAAAAGCAGGAAACGAGAGGTTCGCTTCGGGAGCAAGACAGTATCCGGGCATTGCTGGAGCTTTTGGAACAACAGGGCATGGAGCAGGAAAAAGGGGATGTGATCCGCATGGCAGATCATATCGATTCCATGGAAATGCAGCTGGGAACTGTCCTAAAGGAACTGGGAGAGGTGAAGAAGCAATTGGGCGTGATGCAGGAAAGCAAGATCAAACTCTTTGCGGTGGACACTATCCAGAAAGCAGAACATCAGGTGAAAATGCTCCGTTTTCAGGTAGGGACATTCAAAAGAAAGTTTGTGGAACGGGCAGAACAGGCAGTGTTTGATCTGAAAGAAAAAGGCAAAGATGCTCTTGCCTCTGCGGTCAAAGGAATGCATTTTATCCAAGGCTTGCAAAAAATCCAATCGTCTCTGCATACAGTGATGCTGTCGATGGATCGAAAGATTGACCGTTTGGGAAGTATGGCGGAGGAACTGCACGTTGCCAAAGGGCATCTGAAAAACGCATTTTTGGAAATGCAGGGAAAAGATACCGCAAGGATCACAGAGCGAAATCCGGAACAGGGGATCCTCTTTCAAACACAGAAGGTATTATTCCAATCCATGCGGAGCATCCATAAGCTGGAACAGAAAACGGAGAGGCTACAACAGCAGATCGGGAAGCTGGAAGAAAGACAAGAGAAACAGGCATCTTTGAAAGATACCTTGCAGGAGCTTCGGCAGGAAACAGCACCCCATCCGTTTGGAAAAGAAGAAAAACAGAAGGCAGCGATCCGATAAAGGAGCGTTTTCCAAAGGGAGGTGAGAGACATGAGAGAAGAAACAACCATTACCTTTCTTGCTTCGGAGTGCGGGGAACTCCATGGAATGGGAGAATGCATCGAATGCACTTCTTTAAAAGAGGCCTTCCGACATTACCGGAGATTTTGTAAGCGTTCCCCTCAGATGGTTCCGTCTTTGGAGTTTTCCCTGCATCATGCAGACGATCCTCTTTATAACGAAGGGGAGTATCCATTAGCAACGGGTGAAAGGGGAAAGGAACTATTGTCCTGTGTTCCCTATTATGCCAATCATCCACTGGTACAGGAAGCGGTAAAAGAATTGGAAAAACTGGAAAAACAGCAGAAGAGACAAAAGAAACCGGGCATGGAACGGTAAGACGGTACAGGGAGGTGCGTGTGTGAAAGACATCAAAGAAAAGGTACGGGATCAGAACCCGAAGATCCGCAATCCTGCCTCCCGGCTTCCTAAAGAACTGGTGCGTTCTGCCATGCTGGAGACGAAAGAAAAATCCCGGATGGCGGCAGACAAGGTAGGAAGAGAAACCGGGGAGGAATCTCCGGTGGAATATGCCGGAAACCGGATCGAACGAGTGGAACAGCGGGCTGGAAAAGAAAGCGCTTCTGCAGCCTATCGTGGCGGAAAGAAGCTGGCAGTGAAAACCTATGAAAAGTTAAAAGAACAAAGACAAAAGCAGAAAGAAGCGGTTGCCGCCCCTTTGGACGGGGAAACTGGAAACGGTGGGACATCTGCCCGGACAGAGCAGGCAAGAGCAAAGAAAGGGCGAACAGGAACCAAACGGAGCATCAAGGTCAAGCCGGAAGCAGAGAAAACGATCAAGGAAGCCGGAAACCGGGCAGTAAAAACAGCGCCTCGTATGGTGAAAGCGTCCCCGGTTTCATCTCAGAAGGTGAAAACCCAGGCAATCTTACAAAAAAAGCAGGCGTTGACATCCATGAGGGCGGCAAGGGAAGCAAAACGGGCTGCCATGGGTTCTGCCCAGGCAGCAAGACAAAGTGCCAAGACAGCCAAAACAACTGCCAGAGGACTGAAAGCCATGGCGGAAGCTGCCGCCCATGCAGTAAAGGCAGCGTTTGCGGCATTGATGGCAGGCGGGAGTGCAGTGTTTGTTATTTTGATCTTGATTGTGGGGATTATCGGTGGTGCAGCCTTTTTGGGAAATTCCCAGAGCAGTGAGGCTTTAAGTGCAGAAGTGCTGGCACATACACCTGCCATTCAGAGATATGCCAGTGAATTTGGAATCCCGGAATATGTCCCTGTCATCCAGGCGATCATGATGCAGGAGAGTGGCGGCAGGGGAACGGATCCCATGCAGGCCAGCGAGTGTCCGTATAATACCCAGTATCCTAATACACCCGGTGCAATCCAGGATGCGGACTATTCTATCAAGGTGGGCGTACAGTATTATGCGGATTGTGTCCGGGAAGCCGGGTGTGAAAGCCCACAGGATATGGACAAGCTAAAACTTAGTTTACAGGGCTATAATTACGGGAATGGGTATATCTCATGGGCAATCCGAAACCATGGCGGCTATAGTGAAGCCAATGCCTTGCAGTTTTCCCAGGAACAGGCAGCCGCCCATGGCTGGTCAGGCTATGGCGATCCGGAGTATGTACCCCATGTGCTTCGGTATTATTCCGGCGGGGGATTGTTTGCCGGACTTTTTGGAAATGGGCAGATGGTGACCATAGCAAAAAGCCAGTTGGGGAATGAAGGCGGCCAGAAGTTCTGGTCATGGTATGGATTTGACAGCCGGGAGGAATGGTGTGCCTGCTTCGTGTCCTGGTGTGCAGATCAGGCAGGACTCATTCAACGTGGCGCTGTACCCAAGTTTTCCCTTTGTACGGATGGAAAGAACTGGTTCCAAAACCAGGGAAGATGGCAGGGGGCTGGCAGTATGCCAAGTCCCGGTGCGATCATCTTTTTTGACTGGGATCATGATGGAACATGCGACCATGTGGGAATCGTGGAACGCTGTGACGGAACAACCGTTTATACCGTAGAAGGAAACTCCGGGGATGCGGTAAGAGAAAGAAGCTATGCAATCCGTTCCGATTCCATTATGGGATATGGGATGGTGGTTTATTAGAAACAGAAAAAATGAGTGACAGATGGAATTGTAGCGTTTGAATAACAATGCTATAATAGGAAAGGAAGGCAGGGCAGATGTCCTGCCTGTTAAAATACGAAAAGTACAATCGTTTGATTGATCAATATAGAAGAACTGGGGAGTGGATGAGTTGAAACGGGAAGAAATTTATGAATATGTGAAGAAGCAATATGGAACCGTTCCGGAGTATCTATGGAAGGAATCACCGGAAAGTGCGGTGCTTCGCCATCCGAATGGAAAATGGTATGCGGTGTTGATGCAGGTTGAAAAATCCAAACTGGGATTAGAAGGAGATACGAAAGTCGACATCATTGATGTAAAGTGTGATCCAGATATGGTTGGACTGTTGACAGAGACCTATGGATTTTTACCGGGCTATCATATGAATAAAAAATACTGGATCACCATGTTGTTGGACGGAACCGTAAGCGAGGCGAAAATCTTAGATTTTTTGGATATGAGTTATGATTTGATAGATGGGAAGAAAGATTGATTTGTAAATAAATTTGAATGGTATGCAGAGGATGAGGGAATATGGAAGCGGTAAATATATATACATATTCAAGAATACAAGAGGATATGGCTACTGAATTTGAAAATATTTTGTCACAAAGATCAAAAAAGTTAGCTGTAAAAGTACAGGAGTTTGCTGCGATAAAAACGCTTGTTGACTTGTTGTTAGATATAAATATTGAAATAAAGAATTTTGAGAATTTTTTTGCTTCATTTACGATAGAGCAGATTGGAAAAGAATTTGATTTGATAAAGCCTGATAAGGATAATTTCGTTTTGAATATTGAGTTAAAAAGTGAAAATGTAGGAGTAATGTATGTAAAAATATTTATTGTAGCAAAGGGGATATCAAGTAGATATGGCTGTAACAGTGGAAGAAAGGGAGAATGGTTAATCTCCTAATGGAATCGGGAACATAATACATATTTGTCACAGAATATGCGGGTGGGAAAATATCCTGCAGTTTTCGCAGGAGTAAGGCATCCTGGTATGACGAGCCGAAGTATGAGCCTCATGTGCTTTGGAATTATTCCGGTGGGAGGGGAGGTTTGCTTGCTAGATTATTAAATGAGCAGATCGTGACCATTGCAAAGACTCAACTGGGAGACAAAAACGGGCAAAAGTTTTGGTCATGGTATGCCTTCAACTGCCGGAACCCGTATTTTTTTGATTGGGAAGGAGATGGTGAGTCGAATCATGTGGGGATTGTGGAACGGTACGAAGGAGGGATTGTCTATACCGTGGAAGAAAACTCCGATGACGCTGTGAGGGAGAGATGTTATCCTATCCTATTGATTTTAGCTCTACTATGGGATATTAAATTAACAGGAGCAACAAAGAGTCAAACGGAAAGAAACAAGTTGTTGATTGGCTGAACTGTTGCTATAATCTACATAAGTAATGGGGCGGGGCGAACCTATTGTTTTTTCTTTTGATGGGTGTTATTATCTGATAAAAAGTTTTAAAAATATGAAAGGGAGTAAGTGTATTATGAAGAATAAAGTCCTTTTAATTGATGATGACAAAGAACTGTGCAATCTTATAAAAGAATGTATAGAGGAGGAAGAAATTGCGGTAGATTATGTATGCTCTGGTGATTTGGCATTTCAGAAAGTGAAAAAGCTGCAGGATGAGTATAGTTTAGTAATCTTAGATATTATGCTCCCCCAAATAGACGGGATGACAATACTGGGAGGATTAAGGAAAAATAGTAACATACCGGTTCTAATGTTAACAGCTAAAGACCAGGAAGTGGATAAGGTAATTGGGCTTCGGTTGGGAGCAGACGATTATCTGACTAAGCCATTTGGGATGAACGAATTGAAAGCCAGAGTATATTCCCTAATTCGCCGTTATACTGTTTTTAGCGAACAGACTGAACAAAAAAGCAAGATAGAGTTTAAAAACCTGAGTATTAATTTAGAGACGAGAGTCGTTCATGTGGACGGAAAAACGATAGAATTAACAAATAAGGAATTCAACTTATTGGCTTTTTTGGCATCTCATCCAGGAAGAGCATTTACCAAGAAGCAAATATATGCAGAGGTATGGGCAGAAGAATATTCATTTGATGATAATAACCTGATCGCTTTTATAAGTAAACTCAGAAAAAAGATAGAATTGGATGAAAGCAGTCCGTCGTACATCCAGACGATAAGGGGTGTGGGATATAGATTCAGTACGGAGGTATAAAATATGGTTACTTTTTTAATACTTGTTTGCAGTTTATTGTTCATTGTCTGTTTTATTTTATGCTCAGGGATGGTAAAAACAAATCGGCAATTAGATACTATATGTGACGTACTGGCGGACGTAAAGGATGGGAACCTTAACAGACGGATATTGGCACAGAAAGCTGGTAAAATAAGAGAAATCTGCTATGAAATCAATGAAATTGTAGAAATTATGCAAAATAGAATTATTGAGCAGAAGATATCCGAACAGTCATATAAACGGTTGATGACCGGACTTTCACATGATGTAAAGACTCCACTGGCATCATTGATTGGTTATCTTGAAGCAATTGATGGTCGCATGGTAAAAGAGGAAAAACGGGACAGATATGTGAATATTGCACTTATGAAGGCAATCCAGTTAAAAGATTTTACAAATGACTTGTTTGAATGGGTGAAATTGGATGCAAAGGAAAAGGTATTTCATTTCCAGAAACTTGATATTGTGGAATTGACGAGAACTATAATATTGGACTGGCTTAATGTGTTTGAAAAGAAAGAAATAACATATGAGTTTCAAATCCCCGAGACGGAGTGTTCTATGTTTCTGGATAAGATAGCATATGAAAGGATTATCAACAACTTGTTTCAAAATATTGTTGTTCATAGTGATGCGGACAAGATGAAACTGGATATGGAAATTTTGGATGAAAAGGTTTGTATAGACATTACGGACTGGGGAACGGGAATTGAAGAAGGGAAACTTCCGTTTATTTTTGAAAGACTATATCAGTGTGACGAAGCAAGGGCTATGGAGGGAAATGGATTGGGGCTGGCTATAGTGAAGGAACTATTGGCAGCGCACCATGCATCTATTTATGTGGAAAGCATGGAAGGAGAATTCACGAGGTTTAAAATTGTGTTTTTTAAGAACAGTAACAAACAATTACAGAATGAATAAAAAAGGTTGCCGGGGGGAACATATCATCCTTGGCAGCTTTCTTTATTTTAAGGGAAAAATAATCAGTTGGCAAGGTTTTGGCAAGGTTTGGGTGCTATAATACCAAATATAAAAAAGGAGAGTAATGTTTAATGGAGTATTTAGTTAAAACAAATGGGTTGACAAAAAAATATGAAACTCAGACAGTAGTAAAAAATGTGGATTTACATGTAAGACCGGGTACAATATATGGTCTTTTGGGAAGAAACGGGGCAGGAAAGACCACAATTATGAAGATGATGCTTGGACTTACAAAGATAACGGAGGGGAGCATTACCTTATTTGGAAAAAGCTTATGCGATGAAAACAAGAGAAAAATATATCCACGGATTGGTTCCATTATAGAAGCACCGGGGTTTTATCCAAACCTTACGGGAACAGAAAACCTTAAAATTTTTTCGATGTTAAGGGGAACTGTGAGCCGTGATGAAGTAAAAAAAGCGTTGGAAATTGTCGGGCTTCCCTATAAGGACAAAAAATTATACTCCAGCTATTCACTGGGTATGAAGCAAAGGCTTGGAATTGCAAACGCAATCATGCATGACCCGGAATTACTTATTTTGGATGAGCCAATCAATGGTCTGGATCCAATAGGGATTGTCGAAATAAGAGAATTTCTTGAAAAGCTCTGTAAGGAAAGGGGAAAAACAATTATTATCTCGAGTCATATACTGTCAGAAATTGATTTGATTGCAGATGATATTGGAATCATTAACAACGGATATCTGATTGAGGAAAGCAGTATACAAAAGCTTAGGGACAAAAACCAGAAATATATTTTGTTCAGAGTTTCGGATTCACCCCGTGCTTCTATGCTGATTGAGCAGAAGTTTGGGATTAAACAGTATAAAGTGGAAGATGAAGCAATTTTGAAAGTTTATCAGACCAATATTGTTGAGACAAATACAATTAACAGATTTTTAATGGAAAACGAGATAGACGTCTTTGAAACCCGTATCTGTAATGACAGTCTGGAGGATTACTTTAAAAGGATTACAGGGGGTGAGGGGATTGCTTAAGTGCATATTGGCTGAGTTTATGAAAGTAAAACGAAAAAAATTCGTTTTGGGTACATTATTGGCAGCATGGATATTGCCGGTTCCTTTAACTATTATAGTTGTAAAAGCGAAACTGTCATTTGATATTTTATTTATGTTTGCCATAGAATTTGGTTTTTTCCTCATACTTCCTATTGTATTAGGGATTATTGCAAGCTCTTCCATAAATGTGGAATATGATAACCAGACATTTAAAAATATGCTCTCAATTTCCATATCAAAAGGTATGATGCTGTGGGCAAAGATTATTTTCCTGATTTTTATGTCTTTTTTATATGGGATAGGCGCTATGGTATCGGTGACCATAGGGGGCGTAGTTCTTGGGGATTATGCATCAGTCATGAGTAAATTAGGAATGGCGGTCCTGCTGTCTTTCATGGTGGCACTTTCCATTCTCCCGGTTTATATTGTTACGGTATTAGCAGCAAAGAAGCATATAATTCCGACTGTTTTTACGATTGCATACACAATAGTCTGTTTTATATCATCTTTAAAATTGGTAAGGCTGCCACTGCCGCTGACGACGGTATTCCGGTGGGCGTTGCCACATATATCCAATAACTCCCGGCTCATCAATACTGCAGGAAACGGAAAAATTTCAGAATGGATTGTAACTTTGCCCTATTGCATTGGAACGATAGTTCTTATGAGTGTGGTATCCATTGGTCTGACAACAGTCATTTTAAATAATCGGGAGGTGTGAGCGATGCCTAAAATGGTGGCAGCAGAGTGTATAAAATTAAAAAGAAATTCGATTTTAGGTATTGTGATATTGGGCTCTTTCTGCTCAGTAATATTGGCGGTGGTACAGCTTCTTGGAGCAGAGGGTACCCAGAGTGGGTTCCAGGAATTAAATGACGGTGTCATCTGGAACAATGTGACCTTATTTTTTCCGGCACTTTTGACGTTAATGACTGGATATACGATAAACAGGGAGTATATAGATGATACCCTGAAAAACAATTTGGTAGTCGGTGTAACGTATCGAAAAATGATGGCAGCCAAAGTTATAACGAATTTTCTTCTCATGCTGATTGTTGCTATAACTAATTTTGTATTAACTATAATAATTTCAGAGTTCCTGGGATATACGTTTTTTTCTATATCAACTAATTTTTTTAGAACTATTGTGACAAGTTTTGGGTGTTATGTGTCAGTGCTGCCAATCGTTCTTCTATCATCAATGAAAAGAAATAATTACTTAGGAGGCGTTGTTTTGGCATTTGCGGTAGGAATATGCGGCATCTTTGTAGCCAACACCAAACTTGTAAATATTTATCCCCTTACCGCCAGTCTGGCAATCATCCACTATGACTCAAAACTCACTTTATACAAAGCAGGCTGGGGATGTGCTTCCATCATCATAATATTTATGATATCAGTGGTAATTCTTATAGGAAGGAGGAATCATGATGCGGGCTCAGCTTGAAGCTGAATTTATTAAAATAAAAAGGAAAAAGATGGTGTTGGCAATGTTTTGCTTTTTAGCAGCAGCCGTCAGTTTAATAGGTGTCTATTTCCACTTTGCTTCTGTCTCAGAGCCGGGGTTTCACAGCTTCGGCAAATTCACTGAGAGATGTATGTCTGTCATCAGTATGCTCCTTCCATTTTTATCAGGTATGCTGCTAATCAGTCAAATAAGCTGTGAATATAGGTACCATACGATAAAAGAAATACTTCAAATACCCATTAGTATGAACCGGCTACTGTTCGTTAAAGTAATGCTAAATATACTTGTCCTCTTCATAATATTAGTTCTATTAGTACCAGTAATGTTATTGTTTGCGATTGTGCTGAAGACAGGAATCAGTGTTGAAATATTGATGGGTATCTTGGTGAAAAGCGGTGCTTTAGCGGTACTGACGCCTATGTCATTGATTCCTATAATATTGATTACACAAATTACCAAGTCCAACGCAGTTTTAATAACAAGTTTAGAATTCATATATATAATCATAGGCTTGGCAGGAGGTGAAAAATTGGCGGGAGTGCATCCGGTATCAAGCATACTTACTATTTTATGGGGTGGCGAATCTATTTCCCAGCCGAAAGTTTTGATGGCCGCATGGCTGAATATTATTGCCATGTCCACGGTTTTTACGTTACTTATATGTTTGAAAAACCATATGACTAAACTTGACTTATAGATAAGTAATTGATGAGTTGTATCTGCCTTAACAAGTATCTATGCAGTAAGAAAGGACATGACATTATGAAGAAAAATCTTAGAAGCAACGAGTTGCAGAAGGCAAAACAGGTATCTGGTAACGTATTGACTGAATTAAATGAGGCGGAACTTGGAAGCATCTCAGGTGCAGGTGAAGTAAGAGGATCTAACGGCGGATTCTGCACATTTACAGTGGAGTGTGATCAGTTCTTCACACTGATCTGCTGTAAATAAGCAAAAGTAACACGGTAACAGCTACATACTAACAAGTAGAGAAAGTTAAGGCAGTTTTTGTTTTTGTTAAGGCAGATACAAGTCATCAATTGAATTGGAGGCACATTATGGAAAATAGTTATGGACAATTTCATGAAATTATGAAAAAAGCAAGCTATGTGAGAGAAAGAGTTTATGAAAAAACAGAGACAATTAACCCAGAACTAAAAAAATATTGGGAAGAATATTTATCGTCTGACGTTATGGAACGGTATGTGCTTAATGCAAATTCACCGTTCAAATACACTCTGAGTACAGAAGAATTCACATATGTAGAGCCTGAAAATATAGAGGAATTATTTTCTATCTATCAAGATATTACTGTTGAAAACAAAAATTCAAAAAATATGGTGCCATCAAATTACTTTTTTTCACCATTCTACAATCGTTGTGTTTGTGCAGGAATTAAGTTTCTAAAGAGATGTTGGAAAAAAGAGTTTTTCCCTTTGAATAAAGCCGTAGTAGATAGCTACTGCAATACATTATTACCATTATTATCAGAAATTTCAATGCGTGCGATTATTCAAGAGATGCATATACTTAAGGAAAAAGGAAAATTATTCGGAGCAGATCCTGAGGAAGAATATCGTTACTTTGAAAACTCCATTATGACCAGTCCAAGTTATATAGTAGAATTATTCAATATATATCCGGTAATGTGTAAAGAGATTATAGAAAGCGTGTATAGAATAACAAAAAATTACAGAACTCTTTTTAGACGCCTTCAAGATGATACAAATATTATCATAAGCGGATTGTTAGGCGATAAGTCGATTAACAATATTACTTATATGAGTCCGGCAAAATCAGATAGGCATAGAGGTAATCAAACCGTGTTTATTTTAACATTTGACGATAGTAATAGAATTGTATATAAACCAAGAAGCTTAAAGGCAGAAGTATGCTTTGAACGAATGTATTCTTTATTACAAGAAGAATGTAAGTTGACAAGCTTAAATAGAACAATATTGGATAGGGGATCATATGGGTGGGAAGAATATATTGAGCCTTCAGAATGTAAAAACCATTTGGAGGTAGAAAGATTTTACCAGAGGTTTGGTCTTTTAGTAGCTCTTACATATGTGCTACATACTGGGGATTTGCATTTTGAGAATATTATTGCAGTGAATGAATACCCAGTCCTTTTGGACTGTGAGACTTTACTATGTAACTCTAATCAAATATTGCGTCAGGATTCTGCGCTAGAAAAAATCAAGGAGCAGTTATCAGATTCTGTGCTTTTTTCAGGACTTTTTCCTAGACATACATATGGAGATAGTACAAAATATGATGTGGACGTGAGTGCACTGAGCGGAAAAGGAGGACAAGTATTTCCACTGAAGATTCCCAGAATAGTAGATGAGCGGACTTCAAACATGCATATAGAATATGTAAATCCTAAAACAAAGGACAAAGATAATCTTCCCACAATAGACGGGAAACCTATTGATGTGAATTTATATCACACTTTTATTGCCAAAGGATTTGACATCGCATATAAAGCTATTATTGAAAATAAAGGTATGCTTCTTAAAGTGTTGGAAGATAATGACAATATGGAAATACGGTATTTGGTTCGCAATACGCAGCAGTATGAAATGATATTGAGCTTAAGCTATCATCCAGATTTTCTTCAAAATGGAGTAGATAGATGTCTTTTATTATGTGTCCTGTTTAAAAACATGGATAAGGATGATGAAATCAGAAAGCAACTTGTGGATGCGGAGCAAGAAGAAATTTTGAGAGGGGATATTCCATATTTTTGGTATTATCCGAAGAATAAGGAGTTATCATCTGAAGCATTGCCCCTAATTAAAGGGTTTTTTACAAAAAGTAATATAAGGTCTATTACGGACAAACTTAGTTCACTGAATGTGCAGGATAAAGAGAAGCAATTACTGTATATACAGCTATTACTGAGCAGATTTACGCTTCCTGCCCATTCGGAAGTAACAAAACAAGAGATTTGCAAATCACCTGATCCTAAGTATAATTCTGAAGATTTCTTGAAAGCAGCGGGGTTAATTGCTTCAGATATACTGGATAAGGCCGTGTATAACGATGAAATGTCAGAAGTAAACTGGTTAGGCATTACAATGGAAGGAAATACAAACGGCATATGGACATTTGAGCCGCTTGGAGATTATCTTTATGATGGTCTAGCAGGAATCTTAATATTTATGTGTGCGTTGCTGAAAAAAAATTCTAAAAACCAAAGAGCTAAACGACTATTTGATATCTTGGACCAGTATTTCAGAAGCTATTCGGAAAAGATGTACACAGGAGAAATAAAGCCCCAAACATTAGCAAATGGTGCTTTTTTTGGAGAAGCTTCTATTATGTATATGTATCAAGTACTTTATAAGATAACATTAGATATTACCTACCTTTCTTATGCAAAGAAACATTTTAGTATTGTTAGAGAAATGTTTTCGGTTAACCCGAATCAGGAGGTGCTGATGGGGCATGCAGGAACAATATTAGTTCTGCTGAATATGTATCAACTAACAGGAGAGAAAGAGTATTTAGATACTGCAATTAAGGTTGGTAGGCTATTAAAGAAGAGCAAATTGAAGTGTCCTGTAGGAGTGGGATGGAAATTTGCACATGAAGATTATCCACTAACCGGATTCGCGCATGGAAATGCAGGGATAAGCTTGGCATTATTTAAGTTATGGCATTATTCAGGACTGGACGAATTTAAGATTCTTGCCCAACAAGCATTAGCCTATGAAAATAGTAGATACAGTAAACAACTGAATAATTGGTTAGATGACCGTGGCTTCAACAGAGATTCCGGCGAAAAAAAATTAAATCCAATTGCGTGGTGCCATGGTGCCGCAGGAATATTATTATCTAGGATGTATGCTTATGACTTTGTACCAGAAGGCCTTAAAACTGAACTTCTGAATGATATGAACAAGGCGGCTGAGGCCATTTTCAATGCAGGTATTTTGCAAAACAATTGTCTGTGCCACGGCAATTGCGGAAATTTTGAAATATTAGCGTATTATGTAAGAAAATATTGTCCAGACAGAGTAAAAGAATGTGAGTCTTACTGGAACTTTATTATTGGACAAGTGTTGGATAAAAATTGGAAATGTGAGTTACCAACAGCCTATGAAAATGCAAGCTTTATGATAGGCGTTTCCGGTATAGGATATGCGATATTAAGGCATATGGATAATAGTTTACCTGAAATTTTATCAGTCTCATTATGAAAAAGTGATGTTAGAATATAAATAGTACAAAATAAACACGACCATTTTCAATAAATAGTATATGATAGTCATAGATCAAGGAGGAGAATGGTTATGGCAAAAGGTATAAAATATTCCCAACAGTTTAAAGAGGATGCGGTGTTGACCGGCACTTTATCTGACGGCTCGTACATCAAAATAAATTTAGCTATCACAGACTCAATCAATGTCAATGGCAAGGGCTTCGCCGGCATAAATGCCCCATTGACACGGATTTTGTCTATGATGTAGGGCAATCAAGCAGAACATGAGATGCTCTGCTACGCTCAGTTTTAATTTGCTGAATTATGCAGATTATGGCATCAAATAAAATGTTCCGTAACAGCGGTACAGTATCGATTGGATCATCCAGAACTGACACTGCGCAAAACAGCAGAGAATCTTGGAATCAGTGAATCTGCACTGAAAAACTGGATGAAAGCAGCAAAGGAACATAAAGGCTCAGTTCCTACTCGTGGTTCTGGTAATTATGCAAGTGAGGAAGCAAAAGAGATTGCCAGGTTACAACGTGAATTACGAGATACAAAGGATGCTCTCGAAGTGTTAAAAAAAGCAATCGGTATTCTGGGAAACTGACAAAAACTCTTTACACGGTTACTTCTGAATACGTGGAAGAAACGGGTTCCTTCGGACACGTTTGTTCGCCGTGCAGTTTTAAAAGAAGAAATCCAAAAGCTCTACGAGGATTCCCATCAAAACTATGGTGCTCCTAAAATTACAGCAGAATTGCGAAAATCCGGGGAATCTATTTCTGAAAAAACAGTCGGAAATTATATGCGACAGATGGGAATCAAAGCCCAGTGGGTGAGACTATATATCCAGACAACCATAGATTCTGATTTCAGCCAGAAACTAAAAAATATCCTCAACGAGGAATTCAATCCTGCTCAACCGGATGCTGTCTGGTGTTCTGATATCACCTATATTTGGAACTTTGAAGGATTTGTGTATCTTACCAGTATTATGGATCTGTATTCGAGAAAAATCATTTCCTAGGTGTTGAGTGAAACACTGGAGGCATCTCACGTAGTGGAGTGTATTGAAAAAGCAAAACGTATCAGAAACGTTGAGAAACCGCTGATCTTCCACTGTGACAGAGGCTGTCAGTATGTATCAAAAGCATTTCAAAAACAACGGAATGATACGTAGTTATTCAAAGAAAGCATATCCATGGGATAATGCCTGCATCGAATCTTTCCATGCACTCTTGAAGAGAGAATGGATCAACCGATTTAAAATCTTCAATTATGCACATGAATATAAATTGGTTTTTGAATACATCGAAACATTTTACAATACAGTACGTATTCACAGTCATTGTGGATATTTGTCTCCAAATGAATATGAGGAACAATATCTTGGAAGCATCAAGGAGAATGCAGTAAAAATAGCAAATTAAACTTTGCTAAGAACAGAGAAAATTGGTTACATTTAATTTGTACTTTTTCTTGATATAAAAAAGGACCAAAGGTGATTAGATTTGAATAAAAGGTTAAAGTTAATTAGACAATTAGGACAAACGGATTGTGGTGCGGCATCTCTTGCTATGCTTATGGATTATTATGGGTGTAAAGTTGATTATCCCCAATTTCTGACAACATTGGATATAGGAAGGGATGGGATGAGTGCGGCTCAAATCAAGGCTATTGCTGAGGAAAACAGTTTTGCAGTAAAAATATACAAATACAATAATCTTGAAGATGCATCCCAATATGCTCCCTTTATTATCTGTACTCAAAATAATCATTATTTAGTAGTAGAGACCATTAATGATAAATACAATAAAGTTACAGTTTTAGATCCGAATGGTTCGAGGGAAAAGGTAAGTATAGACATTCTGAAAAAGAAGAGCCTAAACATAGCAATAGTTATTGAACCCAAGTTAAGCAAGTATAAAACTGTTAAGCAGAAGGCGTTCACCGGTATAAAGATTAAAAAGAAAGCTGTTATTGGTGGTATCATATGTACCGCATTATTAGAAAGTTTAGTTTTCTTTGCCACTTTTTTAACAAAATATATAGTGGATCAGATGACTGTGTCCCAAGGCATAAATATCGTATTATTTTTAGAAGCCATTTTGCTAATTGCCATTATGAATTTTTTGTTTACTATCGGACGGAAACGTCTTATTGTCTTGCTTCAGACTGATTTTACAAAAGAACTGGTCGAAAAAGTCATCAGTAAATTGATGAATTTAAAACTCTCATTTTATCACAACCATTCAAGTGGAGACATTGTAAACAGAATAAACAGCATAAACACAATAAATAACCTTATAACATCTTCTGTTTTTGGTATAGGAGTAGACTTAATAACGGGAATTGTCTGTATCGTAATAGCTGGGATGCTATCAGCAAAGCTAACCTTGTTTATTGTAGGGGCTTCTATTGTAGAATTACTATTATTGCTTTGCATCAATAAAAGCATTAGAAAGCAAACAAAAATGCTAATGGCTGAGCAAAGTACGTTACAAGGTATTATGTATGATGGAATATCTAATATAGAACTTATTCGTAGTGCGGGATTGGAAAAAAATATTACTAAAAAAATTTTAAGCAGTTTTGACACAAATATCAATATATTGAAAAAAAGAGAAAGTGCAAATTCGGTGTTAGAAGGGATACTCAATACAAGTTCTTTACTTTTTCCCATTCTTTTGTATATACTCGGGAGTCCTTTTGTACTAGAAAAACAAATGACACTAGGAAAATTAGTAGCGATGGGCTCCGTTTTGACATTTATAATCAAACCAATGATCTCATTAGCAGTATATTTCCCGCAATTTACAATGTGTGCTGAGATTATCAGCCGATTAAGAGAAATACTGTTATCAGAAGAAAAGAAGAAAAAGGGCAGTGCCATTATAGAAAATGTTAACACTATAGAGATGGATAACGTTTGTTTTAGATATGTAGCCAATGGTAATGAAGTATTACATAATGTTAGTTTAAATGCGAAAAATTCACAGAAAATTGCCATAGTCGGAGCATCTGGGAGTGGGAAAACAACAATAACCAAACTCATTATGGGGTTATATGACGAGTATGCTGGAAAAATCAAAATTAACGGAAAAGAATTATCTTCTATATGCCTAGAAAGCTTTCAAGCAAGAAGTTCAATTGTTACACAAGTTCCGCTAATTGTGGATGGAACAATCAAAGAAAATATATGTTGGGGAGCAACTGTTGATGATGAGAAGATTTTCGATATACTGAAGGTATGCAATCTTTATGAGGAAGTAATGAAATTTCCTCTTAATATAAATACAAATGTCGGAGAGGATGGGCAAAATATATCCGGTGGACAGAAACAGCGGATAGCAATAGCAAGAGCGCTAATAAAAAGCCCGAGTATACTTATTTTTGATGAGGGAACAAGTAATCTCGATCCTGTCAGTGAAAGGAATATATATCAGAACATAAGAAAACTAGGCACAATACAAATTATTGTTACTCATAGATATAATACAATTATTGATGCGGATTATATATATCTTTTGGCAAACGGAGAGATTATTGAGCAGGGAAATCATACAGAACTGATAGCAAAAAAAGGTGTATATTATGAAAATTATATGAGTGGTCAATACAGTAATAACTTATAAACAATTGGGTAAAAAAGGAGGATTTGGTTATGAACAGAAAGAAAGCAGTATTTATCATAAGTATTTCGGCAGTATTGACTTTGGGAGTGCCTATACAGACTTGGGCAGATTCAAATGGTTCCTTGGTAAGTAATGATTTGGCTCCCTTTGTTGAGAGAGATTTTGAAGGGGTCGTTGAGCAGATCCTGAACATCAAGTCAGAACATCCAGAGTGGACGGAACAGCAAGTAGAGGATGCGATGGATGTAAATGCGCCGGGTAAATCCGCAATGCGAAGCGGTATTATTGATATCTGGAATTCACTTACAGATTCCGAGAAGAAATTAGTCATCCGTTATCCGTTTGATGCACTTAAGGTAAATCAGGCTAAGAACATTGCGACTACTCAGACGGAAACTAAATTCGGCGTAAACGGATTAGGGAATAAAAGCGATGCGTTCCGGCATGGTATTTGGAACGCAGAAATGACGTATCTGATTGGGGAAACCAAGGCAGAACTGTTTGCAACAGCCCATGAAGACAAAGATGTCTCTGGTACGGAAAGCGATGGCTTCCTTAAAACAGAGCACAAGAATATGGATCTGCACAATAACGAAGTTGGACGTATTCTTGCAATGCAGAACCCGGGACTTACAGAGGATGCACTGGCGAATTTAATTTATAGTGAGGTAAACAAGGAGAACTCTTCCTTTATTTGGCTCCATGAGTAAAGTAGGAAAAGGTGTGAAGTAAACGATAAAATATATATTACTGACGTTAACCGTGATGCTTATTTTTCTAGCTGTTTGGAATTATGCTTGCTGGATTGCTGGAAAAAGCAGATAGAAAATGACTATGGTAGAAGAATCATGGTAGGTGGCAAGGCGATGGTTGTCGATGTTATGGGCAATGAAGACAGCCCTTCATTTATACGGCTTCCCAGATGGGGATGCACCTCCCTGATACTGGAGTTCTGGTCGCTTGCAAAACTTCTACCTAAGAATTCCGGAGCATTACGATAGAATCTTTTGAACATGGGCTTTCGGACGAGACGGAAAAAGAACGGACCTCCGAAAACATTGTCTGGGAACTTCATTAGTGTGTAAAACAGCTTGGGGCAAATCAATATTCAGGGGAAGTTTAGGAATTTATCGGCATCCATCCGTCGGTTCCCAATGGAAGACGAGGAATACTTCCCTATCAGCATGGTGAACATCAACAAGTTTTCGTCTTATTTGGAAAAGGGCATGAACCTAACCGGGCTCACCCACCTAAAATCCATGATAAATCCGGAAAATGCGGTATATGCAGACAGGTCATACCCGTATACGTAGAGAGAACAGATTAAGCATAGATTGTTCCTATAATCAGATAATGATGGGTGAACTGAGCCAGCTGACGGTTTGATTTTGTATACTACTTCATTATGTAAAGAATGGGTCTTGTTCCATGACATAAAGGAGCAGTATATGTGCCGGAAAGAACTACAAAAGAGGAAAACCTAACTTCATATCGAGCATTTGAGGGTGTCGCAATTCAAAAAAGGATTGCGGCATCTTTCTTTTTGTGGAAAAAATTTCGGGCAACACAGTCTTTTTCTTGTGTAAATGCAAGATCACCGCCACTCCGATTTGATTTCAAAAAATTCAGATCGGAGGTAAAGAAAGGAGTTACCGATAAACCTTTTTATTTATTCTACTGGCAAATGGGCGACAATTTTTTTGACGATGACAGCGAAAATATTTACACAGAAATGATTCAAAAAGTAAAATCCGGAGAAAGACTATTGCTAGATGATGTATCAGTTCATTCGATTCGTGATTTAGGATTCACAGAATTTGAAAAGCCTTTACAAATAGGTAATTATGTTCCGTGGACAGATTTCTTTTCAGTAATTGGAAATATAAACCTGCTCATATGTGTTTTGACTATTTTAATTTGCTCTACAATATTTTCCAATGATACTTCAAAGAATGTGAATCAAATTTTATTGATTACCAAATTAGGCAGAAATAAAATGATTTTTGCGAAGATTATTGTAGGAACGGTGATTCCTCTATGTACATTGATTTTATTTCATCTTCTGAACGCAGGCATTTTTTCGCTCATGTATGATACTAGCGGGTGGAATTCAAGTATTCAGACAAATTTGTCAATGGGGTTATTTCAGTTTCCTGTTGAATGGAATCATTTGCAAACATACTTAATTGTTGTGCTTTTGCAAAGTATAGGAATTGTATTTGTTTCTAGTTTTACATTATTGATTTCTTCCTTTGCAAAATCACCTATAACTTCACTTTCTGTTTCATTGGGTATGTTTTTACTACCACAACTACTTTTGCAGATATTCAGAAAAGGAATATTAAATAAGCTATTATATTTCTTTCCTATTAACAATTTAAATGCTCAAAAAACTCTGGAATTACTAAGTTCAGAAAAATCATTTTTGATGAGTTCATTTATTCAGAATTTAATGGTAGTCTTTTTGTTTTTGATTACTTTGAAAATTATTTTTGATTTTATCACTTACAGACATATGAAATCATGGCATTTTTCATAAAACTGAATTTTCAGAAAGGAAACAACAAACTCTGTTAATGATATTTATGAATCAAACAAAGGAAAAAATAGAATGGTTATTATGTCCAATCTGTAGTAATAAAACTAGATTGAAAGTACGAAAAGATACGGAATTAATAAATTTTCCTCTATTCTGTCCAAAATGCAAAAAAGAAAGCTTAATCAACGTAAACAATTTAAAAGTAACCATTGTAAAAGAGCCAGACGCAAAGACGCAGAGCCGATAATACCGAGAATGAGTTAAGAATTTCTTGGGTTATCAGCTTATTTTATTGAATATGCAAGGTGGAGGATTACTTGTCCTCCACTTCCTTTGATTTGATGATTCCGTCAGCAACGCTTTCCATGATAACCAAATCCTTATCGGACAAGTTATCAAGTCGTTTTTCCAACTGTCGTCTTCTGGTGCTTTTTTCCAGATCAGACGCAGGCAGGAAAAATTCATCAACGGAAACATTAAGTAATGATACAAGGTCATAGAACACCTGTAAACTTGGGTGTTGCCCTTTGTTTTCGATATTTGTTAAATAGCGTGGGTCAATCTCAATCATTGCTCCCACTTGCTCACGAGTTAATTTTTGCTTTTTACGAGCTTCTTTGATTGCAAGACCAAAAGCTCTAAAATCATATTTATCTTCTTTTTTACGCATATGTAATCACCTCACTATATTTTACTGTTCCTGTTGATTTTCTAACAGGTATAGAAAAACGTATAATATGGTTTGTGAATTCCTATTATGCGTATAAAACCAAAAAAGGTACTGCCTAGCGGTAAATAAAAAAACCGTTATTAACAGTATCATTTTTGCGTGTCAAAAAATATCATTACTTCAATGGCGGTTTGATAAGCCGCCTTTTTCTTTTTCCATCAAAAAACAGCATATTGGTTTAGCGGCTTTGGGAGGTAACCGCATTGAAAGACCTGTATGCTCCGCTTGTCAATCTATGAAAGTCTATTATTTCAGATAATGGATTTTCACAGACTGACAAATACAGTCGGGTGTTCTTTGACAACTGAATAAAGCAATCAGATACGTTTGATATGCAGCGAGCCAGCGGAAATTGTACGCCATCACATACCTTGCCATGCTTGGAAATGATGATTTACTGGCAGCAGATGAAATGTTTGACAATCTTTGCGACAGATTTGAAAATGTCAGCAATATAGCTGGTAGGAAATTTTCTGTCAATGGATATGAATTTATCGGCATGAACTATATTTTAGACCATCCGTTCGGTTGTAAAGACAGGGTTGTTACAGAAACACATTATATTCCGCAGCGTCAGTTAAGTCCTGTAGCCGGAATCTCTAATGCTGTTGATTATGACAGGATTTACAACTGGCTGGAATATTCCAGAACAGAATTACCGCATATGTGTGATGTGCTGAAGAAACTTCCATTGCCGGACGATAGACAAAAAGCGGTTTACGTTATGCACATGCCGCCTGCGGGATTGAGATTAGGACAGTTGCGCTATCAAGATTTGGATATAGGCTCTGTTGATATTTACGAATTTCTGAAAGAAAAACAGCCACTTCTTTCTCTGCACGGACATATACATGAAAGTCCTGACACAGAGAAAGGAAAGTGGATAAACCAGATTCATCAGACAACCTGTATTCAGACTGGACAGACGGAACTTAATGACAAATACATGGTTTATGCGGAGATTGATTTGCAGGAAAAGAAGTATGAACGCAAAGTAATCAGTGTAGATTAGCAGAAAGACACCAGAAATGGTGTTTTTTTGTTGGAAGAAATGAGGTGGGATTATAGGAAAAACAGTACAGTCCAATACAATAAAAATAGGAAATACGACCTTTTATGTAACGTCAGTGTTCTCCGGTACAGTGGATTTGCAGCATTTGATTAAAAGGCTGATTCAAAAGGAAATCGAGCAGGAAAACAATGGATATTAAATTGAGAACAGTGTAATAAGCGGCTGAAAATAATTAAGTAGCGTGGTATAATATTAACAGGATATAAGTTGTTTGTTTGCTGTTGGAAAGGAGTAAAAATGACGAAACAGCAAGCAAGATTAAGAGTTAGATTATATGCACGTTTATCCAAAGATGATGGTGACGCTGATAAAGAAAGCAACAGTATCACAAACCAGTTGCAAATGCTCCGATATTATTCAAAGGAAAAAGGATTTGAAATCATTGACGAGTATGTAGATGATGGCTATTCCGGCACAACATTCAACAGACCGGATTTAAACCGCATGATTGAGGACGCTATGGAAGATACACAGCCTAGTGGAATCATGGTAAAGGATATGTCAAGGTTCGGTCGCAACAATGCCATGTTCATGTATTACGTGGAAGAAATCTTCCCGAACAATGACATTCTCTTTATCGCACTGAATGATGATGTTGACACAAGATATGAGGATAACGAGATGATGCCATTCAAATCTATTATGAATGAGTATTATGCACGTGATACCTCAAAGAAAATCCGAAGCGTCAAGAAAACAACTGCTTTAAGTGGCGGGTTCTGCGGTTCATTCGCTCCGTATGGTTATAGGGTTGACCCGAACAATAAGCGTAAACTACTGATAGACCCGGAAACAGCGCCTATCGTCAAGCGTATTTTTGAAATGTCGAAACAGGGAAACAGTGTTCATCAGATAGCAAGAACATTGTGTGAAGAAAAGATTTTGATTCCGAGAGCCTACAGAGCAATGAAGAATGGCACGCTGGAAACAAGCACAGGGTTCCGATTCCCTACCGACTGGGTTGGAAAAAATGTTAAGATGATTTTGGAAAATCAAGTGTATCTCGGTCATATGGTATCGCACAAGACACAGACAAAATCATTCAAGAACAGAAAACTGGTAGCGGTTCCTAAGGAAGATTGGATTGTTGTAAAAAACACCCATGAAGCTATCATTGATGAAGAAACCTTTGAACTGGTACAGAAATTCATCAGTGTAAAGAAAAGACCAAATAAGACTGGACGACCAAATATGTTTGTGGGGCTTGTAAAATGCCCGGACTGTGGACGCAATATGGCGTTCTCCAATCCAAACGGGAGAGAGCCGAGATTTCGTTGCAGGACATATGCCAGAAACAGCAACCTCTGCACAACTCATGCAATTTCCTATGACGCATTAGTGAAGATTGTCATGGACGACATTCAAAAGCATATCAAGAATATGGAAACATTAGGCGACCAGTTCATTGAAGAAATGAGGGTGTTGAGTGAATCCGGCGGCGGTAAGAAAATCAAGCAGTTTAAACAGGAATTGGAACTGGCAGAAAAGCGTATTGCTGAAATTGACAGTATCATAATGAAGCTGTTTGAGCAGAATGTAGCAGGAAAGATTTCTGATGGACGTTTTGAGAAAATGTCTGTAACTTATGAAAATGAGCAGAGAGAACTTGAAGAAAGGCGTAAGGCATTAAAAGAGAAAATCGAAGCCGAGGACTACAAGACGAAAAATACAAACCAATTTTTAGAAACCATACGCAAGTATGAAAACGTAACAGAGTTAAACCGTTCTATGCTGGTTGAACTGATTGACAGTATATATGTGTATCAAGCAGAGGGAACCGGCAAAGAACGTACTCAAAAAGTGGAAATCAATTATAGATTTCTTTGTGAGTCCCAATGTGGTATTGCATGAGGGAAACACACGAACTACAGCAGTATTTTTTATTAAGTATCTTAGAACGCTAGGATTTGACGTAACCAATGATATTTTTGCGGAGAACGCATGGTATTTTAGGAATGCGCTTGTTAGAGCTAATTATAACGATTTAAAAAATGGTGTTCATGAGACAACTGAGTATTTGGAAATGTTTTTAAGAAATTTGTTGTTGGATGAGAAGAATGAACTTCATAATCGTTCGATGCATATTAGTGGAGTGTTTGAAGAAGTGGACATTGAAAACACAAAAGTGGATATTGAGAGTGAAGAAGTGGACATTGAAAACACAAAAGTGGACATTCGAAATAAATTACTTTCTTTCTCAGATACGATTTCAGAAAAAACAATAAATCATACAGTAGAAATATTCTCAAAACATGGAAAAGAAGATTACTTTGGAAGAACGATTGTAGAAGATATTACCGGATTAAAGCCATCAGGCGCTTCCAAGTTAATAAAACTGTTGGTTGATAGTGAAGTGATTGTGCCGGTAACTGGACATGGAAAAGGAAAATATCGGTTTCAATAAAAGGGGACGTTGAAAGGGTGTTAATGCCATTCGCAAAACTGCCCAAAACAAATCTGCGGACTGATATATTACCAAATTCGGTAGCAGTATTTATAATGATTTTGCATTATAAAAGTGTTACAAAATATCGGCATACCCGCCACACGTTTACAAAGTCAAACGGTCTGTACGCCATGTCTTAACCTTATGATTGCGGATGTTAGCAACATGTCAGGGGGGGGGTAAAAACCCAGTAACCATGCGGGTTCGCGTACTGTTAAAGCGGTGAAAAACGATTCCGCATGTCGAGACGGTAGTTTTGATGTCGAGGGTAAAATAGGCAAAGGCAGAAATGTCTGGAAATTAAGGGCATTAAGACCAATGGTAGTAATTTGAAGTGCTGCTGTTGGTCTTTTTCTTTTGCCTTGCCACGAACATATCTGTTCAAAGATGTTCCTGTTGGAGGGTTGCTTTGAAGAACAACTATGGAAAATTGGTGGGGGTGAGAATATAAAATGAATGACAAATGATGAGAAAATGTTTGATAATATTCGTAAATGAGATTAAAATAAATAAAAGGAAGGACAAAACACCATGAAAATAGAACACACAATCGCACCCGTATACGATGAAAATTCAAGAATTCTGATACTTGGCAGCTTTCCATCGGTGAAGTCCCGAGAACAGAAGTTTTTCTACGGACATAAACAGAACCGATTCTGGAAGGTACTTGCAGGTATTCTTGGCTGTGAAGTACCACAGACAATCGAGGAGAAGAAAAAGATGCTTCTTACACACCACATTGCAGTGTGGGATGTGATCCAAAGCTGCGAAATCGAAGGCTCTTCCGATGCCAGTATTCGTAATGTGATACCGAACGACCTTTCTGAAATTTTAAAGACTGCCGACATCCAGGTGATTTATACGAATGGTGGGAAAGCATATGAACTATATCAGAAATATATTTTTCCGCTAAATGGAATCAAGGCAGATAAACTCCCGTCAACCAGTCCTGCCAATGCCGGATATTCGCTGGAACGCCTGAAAGAAGCCTGGAGTAAAATATATAAGTCAGGTGATTAAAATCAGGAAGAACAGGAACAGATACAGGGTATCCAGACTAGCATCCCGCTTCTGGGATATCACCAGAGGACAGATTAAAGTCGGTGGTATGGACATCTCAAAAATAGATCCGAAAACCCTGATGTCTATCTATTCAATCGTATTTCAGGATGTCACGCTGTTTAATAACTCCATTATGGAAAATATCAGAATCGGTAAACAGAATGCAACGGATGAAGAAGTAATCGCAGCGGCAAAACTGGCTCACTGTGATGAATTTGCAGAGTTACTGTTCATACGACACTATCCCGCGAGGTGTTTTGGCATGAGAATGCCAAAATCCCGAGACATACCGCGCGAATTTATGCGAATAGCATAAATTCTGTGCATCGCGAAGCGTGTTACTGAGAACGGAGTGAACAGTAACTTTGCAGAAAAGCTGCCGGATGGAAATTGTAAAAGACTACTTGATAAACAATAATCAATATGATAGAATATGGACATTCTCCGCGAGGGAGTAATCGGCATATTCTAAAGGATATGTAGTACTATCGACATAATGGTGCAATGCGCACCCGGTATTACAGTAAACGATGAGACTCATGGACAGTTAGAACAACTGTCTGTGTGTCTCTTTTTTTATGTCACAGAAAATTACTCCGTAATGTTCCAGTGACATAAAAAAGCCCTCCGGGCAGTATCGCACTGCGGCGGAAAGGAATTATGTCGCTGAAGCGACCCGCCGCAGGCGAAGAATCCTGCTTGCAGGATTCTTTCCTGTGCCGTGGCAGCAATTCTATAAAAATATTTTACACAGATAAAGGAGAGAAAAAGACATGAATATTTTTGAACTGTTTATACTGGCAATAGGACTGTCCATGGATGCATTTGCGGTATCCATCTGTAAAGGACTTTCCCTTGGCAAAATCAAAGCAAAACATATGTGCATCGCAGGTGCATGGTTCGGCGGATTTCAGGCATTAATGCCTCTTATTGGATACTTCGGAGGACGATTCTTCGCAGACAAAGTAACCCGCTACAGCCATTGGGTAGCATTTGTACTTCTGTTATTTATCGGAATCAGCATGATCAAAGAATCCGGAGAAGAAGAACACGTCAATGCAGATATGGATGTCAAATCCATGTTTTTACTTGCAGTCGCAACCAGTATTGATGCACTTGCAGTAGGCGTAACATTCGCATTTCTCAAAGTAGCAATCGTCCCTGCTGTTTCCTTCATTGGAATAGTAACCTTCGTCTGTTCAGCTGCAGGCGTCAAGATTGGAAGCCTCTTTGGAATGAAATACAAATCCAAAGCAGAACTATGCGGTGGAATCATACTCATTCTTATTGGAGTGAAAATCCTGCTGGAGGGACTTGGAATTATTTAGAAAAGAACAATAAAAATTACAAATCCCCAACCAAACGTGCTATAATACCAATATCAATAAGAACACAAAATTCAATCAAAAATTGAACACATATCAGGGAGGTTTCTATTATGAAAAAAGCAAAATCCGCAGCCGCACTTTTATGCAGCGCATGCCTGGTACTTTCAGGAACAGCAGTACCGACAATGGCAGATTCCATGAAAGTGGTAACACTGGGAGCAGATCTTTCCCAGGACCAGAAGAATACAATGATGAAATACTTTAACGTAGACAGCAGTCAGGTACAGATCCTTACCGTCACAAACCAGGATGAAAGAGATCACTTAAGTGCCTATGTACCAATCGAACAGATCGGAACCAGAACAGTAAGCTGCGCATACGTAAAACCAACCCAGTCCGGCGGAATCAAAGTAAGAACAGCCAACCTTAACTGGGTAACCTGTAACATGATTGCTACTTCACTTTCCACATCAGGAGTAAAGAACTGTGAAGTAGTTGCAGCCTGCCCGTTCGAAGTATCCGGTACAGGTGCGCTGACCGGTATCCAGATGGCATATGAGACAGCTACAGGCGAACAGCTTGACAGCACGAAGAAAGAACTTGCAACAGAGGAAATGGTAGTAACAGGAAATCTTGCAGATGAAGTCGGTAAGAATGATGCAACAACTGTTATGAACAATTCCAAGATGCAGGTTATCAAGGATAACGTTCAGAATGCAGATGAGATTTACAATATCGTAGTAAATGTTGCACAGCAGAACAATGTAAATCTGGATTCTGACCAGATCAATAAGATCGTAGAGCTTCTGAAGCAGATTGCACAGCAGGATTATAATTATGATGATGTAAAAGCAACTCTGGAACAGGTAGACCAGAATACATCCGGTGACAGTGGTGAACTCGGTGACATTGCTGACGAAGAAGACGACACTGTTAATGCAGGTGATACAGCAGATGGCGACGATATTCTCAACAGCGTTGATAACAGTGCTCTGGGAGGAGATATCGTAGAGAGTTCTACAGAGAATCCATCACTGGAACAGGAGTCTGGTCTGGTTGAGGATAACAGCAATGATCAGGATGATGAAATGAATTCTACAGATATGCCGGAGGAAACAGATGGTGACGAGACAACAGATGACAGCACACTTGGCAATATAGATGAAGAAGCGGATCAAACAGAGGGTGTTGAGAATGGAACTACAACAGATGAACTTGACACTTCCTCATTAACAGAGGATCAGCTGACATTATTTAATAAAGCTGAGAATTTCTGTAAAGGAGAATACGAGGGCGATACAGATGCTCTTACAACAGCTATGGAAGATGAGACAGCAACCGCATCTGTAGTTCTTGATGCTGAAAATGGTGCAACACTTTCCAAAGATGTAGAGAAAGCATACCTGCAGATTCTTACTGAGGGAACAGATTCCTATCAGGCAGATGGAACTGAAATTTACATGAGCACAGAACTCAATATGGTAGATAAATCCATGAAAGAGATCTTTGGATTAAGCGCAGATACACAGGCAAGTCCGGAGCTTAGCGAACTTTCTGATGAAGACAGACAGACTTTATATAATGAGACAATGAAATTCTTCGAGAAACTTTACGGTGAGAGCAGCGAAACCTATAATACAGATGAGGCAGAGACAGCTGAAACCGCAGACACAGAGAACAGCGAAGATTATGCAGAATAATCGAAAAAACCAGGAATATAAGCAGAACCAGAACCAGGATAGTGCTATGCAGGGGACGTTTCTGATACGGAAAGCAGACGAAACAGATGTTGTCGGAATTATGAAAGTTATGAATGAAGCACAGGGCGATAAAGAACATCCGGACTGGTTTGTAGCTGATAATGAAGATTATATCCGTGCGCATCTGAAAGAGCATGGTTTTGTAGTTGTAGCAGAATCTTCAGAAGAAGAGATAGCAGGATTCTTTCTTATTAAATATCCTGAAAATAAGGAAGATAATCTGGGGACTTATCTCGATTTTGATGAAGAACAGCTTGCACATGTAGCAGTCATGGATTCAGCAGTTGTAGGAAATGCATACAGAGGCAATGGGCTGCAGGGACGGATGCTCGATGCAGCAGAGAATTTCCTGAATTTGGAAGAATACTATTATCTGATGTGTACGATACATCCTGATAATCAGTTCAGCAGACATAACATGGAGAACCATGGATATGAAGTAAAGAAGATTGCACTCTGCTATGGTGGACTTCCAAGATGTATACTTCTGAAAAATGCAAAAAAAATCTGAAAAAACACTAAAAATAAAAGAAACAAACAGAAAACAGCCAGTGAAATTTTTGTGATTTCGCTGGCTGCTTTCCGTTATATGTGGAAAAAATAAAATGAATGTGATAGAATGGGTGATTAGAAATAGAAAATTTACTGCATATATAGCAGTGTCAACAAAGAGATATCAGGTTCAAAAACTTTGGCGCATGAGCTTGAACAGCTTTTTGAATTTGATATCATGAAATGTGATGAGAACATAACGAGGAGGAAGATAAATGGGTATAGCAGTTGTAACCCTGAAAAAAGGTGAGGGACGACTTCTGAAATCCGGCGGAATGTGGATTTTTGATAATGAAATAGATTCAATCATGGGAAGTTTTGAGAACGGAGACATAGTTCTTGTCCATGATTTTGACGGATATCCGATGGGAAGAGGATTTATTAATACGAACTCCAAGATTACAGTACGTCTGATGACCAGAGATGAGAATGTTGAAATCAATGAAGAACTTCTGGAGAAGCGCGTACGTGATGCATGGGAATATCGTAAAAAAGTGGTAGATATAAGCAGCTGTCGTCTGATTTTTGCAGAGGCAGATTTTCTTCCGGGACTTGTTGTGGATAAGTTTTCTGATGTGCTTGTTGTCCAGTCACTGGCGCTTGGAATCGACCGTTTCAAAGAGACGATCGTGGAGCTTATTAAGAAAGTTCTTGCGGAAGATGGAATTACGATCCGTGGTGTTTATGAGAGAAGTGATGTAAAGGTCCGTAAACAGGAAGGCATGGAACTGGTGAAAGGCTTCATCGGACCGGAATTCCCGACACTTGTACAGATTGAAGAAAACGGCGTAAAATACGAAGTAGATGTCAAAGACGGACAGAAAACAGGCTTCTTCCTTGATCAAAAATATAACAGACTTGCAATTCAGAAATTATGTAAGGGTGCGAAAGTCCTGGACTGCTTCACACATACAGGCTCCTTTGCTCTGAATGCGGGAATCGCAGGTGCTGACAGTGTAACCGGTGTGGATGCATCTCAGCTTGCGGTAGATCAGGCGACAGCCAATGCCGCATTAAACGGCTTATCTGACAAAGTGAAATTTATCTGCGAGGATGTATTTGAGCTTCTTCCTGAACTGGAACAGAAAGGTGAGAAATTTGACGTTGTGATTCTGGATCCTCCGGCATTTACCAAGTCAAGAAACTCAATCAAGAATGCAGTAAAAGGATATAGAGAAATCAATCTGCGTGCTATGAAACTGGTCAAAGACGGAGGATTTCTGGCAACCTGTTCCTGCTCTCATTTTATGGATTACGAGTTATTCACCAGAACGATCGGACAGGCAGCAAAGAATGTACATAAGAGACTGCGCCAGGTAGAATACAGAACCCAGGCACCAGATCACCCGATTCTCTGGGCAGCAGATGAGTCTTACTATTTAAAATTTTATATTTTCCAGGTTTGCAATGACAGGTAATAGAAAGAGAGGACATTATTATGAGTTTTAAAGAAGTAAAAGCAGAAGAACTGACTATGAATCCATTTACTAAGATTGGAAAAGAATGGCTGCTGATCACAGCTGGAAATGAAGAAAAATGCAACACCATGACAGCCAGCTGGGGCGCAATGGGTGTTATGTGGGGAAAGAATGCAGTAACTGTATACATCCGTCCACAGAGATATACAAAAGAATTCGTAGACAGAGAAGATACATTTACGATTTCCGTGCTGGGAGAAGAGTATCGCAAAGCATTAAATTATTGTGGCAGGGTTTCCGGAAAAGGTGTGGATAAGATCAAAGACGCAGGTCTGACTCCATATTTCACAGATGGAACAGCAGGAATCGGGGAAGCAGATATGATCATGGTCTGCAAGAAAATGTATCATGATGAGATTAAACCGGAGTGCTTTGACGCACCGGAAAATGACGGCAAGTGGTATCCTCAGAAAGATTATCATACCATGTATATCGCAGAAATCGTGAAAGTTCTTGTGAGGGAATAAAAGAGGTAATCTATGAAAGATAAATTAAATAAATTTATGCAGGGACGTTATGGAGTAGACCAGTTCGCAAGATTTACTCTTGGAGTGGCACTTTTTGTTATCGTGATAGGATCTTTTCTCAGAAGAAATGTAGCAGGTGGCATTTTAGATACATTGGGATTTATTCTTATTATCTATACATATTTCAGAATTTTTTCCAGAAATGTCTCTGCCCGTTATGCGGAAAATCAGAAATATCTGGGTTATACGCAGAAAGTCCGCAGCCAGTTTGCCAGAGAGAAGAATATGATGGAACAGAGAAAGACACATCATATCTATACCTGCCCGGGCTGTGGACAGAAAATCCGTATTCCGAGAGGAAAAGGACAGAAAGTAGAAATTGAATGCCCGAAGTGCCACGCAAAATTTGTAAAAAGACGCTAGTACAGCCATCGAATCAGTAGAACCCCGGCGAAGCATAAGCGGGAGAAAACTTTGAATAATCAAATAGAGTGCTAAATGTAATGGAGGAATTATGTTTGGATATGTAGTAATGAATAAGCCGGAAATAAAGTTTAAGGATTTCGACCTTTACCGTTCCTTTTACTGCGGTCTGTGCAGAGAATTGAAAGACAGATATGGAATATCCGGACAGATTTCTCTGACTTATGATATGACGTTTGTTGTAATTTTGCTGAGTGCTCTTTATGAGCCGCCAACCCGGAAAGGAACAACCAGATGCATCATTCATCCGGTACGAAAACAGCCGGTCAGAAGAAATGCAGTAACCGGATATGCGGCAGATATGAATGTACTTCTTACCTATCATAAATGCCGGGATGACTGGGAAGATGAGAAGAAAGCGATGGCCCTTGGGTATTCAAAAGTTCTACAGGGAAAAGTCCGGAAGCTGGATAAGAAATATCCGGAGAAATCACGCCGGATACAGGAACTTCTAAAAGAGCTTTCTGAAATGGAAAAAGCCGGCGAACATGATATTGACAAGATGTCAGGCTGCTTTGGCAGGATCATGGAAGAAATTTTTGCATGGAAACAGGATGTGTGGGAGAATTCGCTGCGGAGAATGGGATTTTTTCTCGGAAAATTCATCTATCTTCTGGATGCATATGATGATGTGGAGGAGGATATAAAAAATAAAAATTACAATCCTTTTTCAGAACAATATATAATGGAAGGGTTTGAAGAGCAGGTACGGCAGATTCTGATCATGATGATGTCACAGACTTGCAGGGAGTTCGAGAAACTTCCTATTATAAAATATACCGATATTTTGAGAAATATTCTCTACTCTGGAGTGTGGGTGCGCTTTGAGGCGGTTCACAAACAGAGAAAAGAATCAGGGGAGAAAAAGAATGATTGATCCGTACAGTATACTTGGGATATCCAGGGATGCATCCGATGATGAGGTAAAGAAAGCATACCGTAAGCTGAGCAGAAAATATCATCCCGATGCCAATATAGACAATCCAAATAAAGAGCAGGCTGAGGAAAAATTCAAACAGGTTCAGCAGGCTTATGAACAGATCATGAAAGAAAGAGAGCAGAGAACTGGCTACGGAAATTACGGGGGCTATAATTATGGAGGCTTCGGAGGCTTTTCCGGTCAGACAGATTCCGGCTATCAGGATGAGGAGAGCATCCGCAGACAGGCAGCAGCCAATTATATTCAGAGTGGACACTACCGTGAAGCTATGAATGTACTGCAGTCACTTCAGCAGAAGAATGGACAGTGGTATTATCTTTCTGCTATGGCAAATATGGGACTTGGAAATAATGTAAATGCTCTGAATGATATTAAAGAAGCAGTTCGTTTAGAGCCGGATAATGCACAATACCGGATGCTGCAACAGCAGATGGAAGGCGGTGGAACCTGGTACCAGGAAATGCAGAATCCTTTTGGAGGCATGCCGACAGGCGGCGATGACTATTGTATGAAACTTTGCCTGGCAAATCTGGCATGCAGCTTATGCTGTCCGGGTGGCGGCGTGTTTTGCTGTTAAAAAAATTCAGTTAGTAATTGACAACTAAAAGTGAAAATATTACTATATTAAAGTGACTTGATATCGAATTGAAGTTCAAAAGTCTTATTGTACAGGCACGAACGACTTTCTGACCTTTTGAATCTGATATCATAATAAAGAATACAGGAGGAAATCAATAATGAGTATTCGTATTGGTATTTTAGGCTACGGTAATCTTGGCCGTGGTGTAGAGTGTGCAATTAAACATAATCCAGATACAGAGCTGGTGGCAGTATTTACACGTCGTGATCCGAAAACAGTTAAGATCCTTACAGAGACTGCTACAGTATATTCTGTAAATGATGCTGAGAAAATGAAAGACAAGATCGATGTACTGATCATCTGTGGAGGAAGTGCAACAGACCTTCCGAAACAGACACCGGAATATGCAAAGATGTTCAATGTAATTGACAGCTTTGACACACATGCAAGAATTCCGGAGCATTTTGATGCAGTAGATGCTGCCGCAAAAGAAAGCGGACATGTCGGAATTATCTCTGTAGGCTGGGATCCGGGAATGTTCTCACTGAACCGTCTCTATGCAAATGCAATCCTTACTAACGGTAAAGACTATACATTCTGGGGCAAAGGTGTAAGCCAGGGACATTCAGATGCTGTACGTCGTATCAAAGGTGTAAAAGATGCAAAACAGTATACAATCCCTGTAGAAGCAGCACTGGAAGCTGTAAGAAACGGAGAGAATCCAGATCTTACAACCAGACAGAAACATACAAGAGAATGCTTCGTAGTTGCAGAAGAAGGCGCAGACCTTGCACAGATCGAGAATGACATCAAGACTATGCCGAACTATTTCGCAGACTATGACACAACTGTACATTTTATCAGTGAAGAGGAACTGAAACGTGACCATAGCGGCATTCCACATGGTGGATTCGTGATCCGTTCCGGAAAAACAGGCTGGAATGATGAGAATAACCATGTAATCGAATACAGTCTGAAACTGGATTCCAATCCGGAATTTACATCTTCTGTACTTGTTGCATATGCAAGAGCTGCATATCGCATGAATAAAGAAGGACAGACTGGTGCGAAGACAGTATTCGATGTAGCGCCGGCTTATCTGTGTGCTGCTGACGGAGCTGAATTAAGAAAACACTTACTGTAATTTGGATGCGTTACTGAGAACAGGGGAAACAGTAACGTAATTTGCAATCAGATTAACTGAATAATCAGAGAATCGCTGATTGATACAGGACGATATATAATAATATTGTACAATTGGCTGTATTACTAAAAACAGAAAAAAGAGACAGGGTTTTTGTGGACTTTGTCTCTTTTTTGTGGGTTGAAATGTGAAAAATTGGTGAATGTTTAACATAATTTTACTTGTCTGTTGACTGAATATTGAAAGTGTAATATAATATAGTCATAGAAACGTAACAACATTGTAAAAAACTTTGTTGAAGTTCAGAGCGTATCTGAGAGGTATAAGAGATATAGAGAGTATCCATGCGATACTGCAGACTGTACTTTTCAGACACGCTCTGATAATGAAAAGAAGAAAAGGAAGGTATGTATGCAAAACGTAAACAGGAAACTTAAAATCTGGGGGGTACTTCTGTTTCTGCTGTTTTTTGTCACAGGAATTTCAATGTATTTTACTGCGGCGAATGTACATGCTGAAACGAAAACCGGTTTTGTAACTATTAACGGGAAATCATACTACATAAACGAAGACGGATCTAAGCAGAAAGGCTGGCTTGAACTCAATGGTAAGAAGTATTACTTTAATGCAACGACAGGCGTTCAGGTAAAAGGCTGGGCAACTGACAGTAAAGGGAGAAAGAGGTATTTCAGCAAGAATGCCGGAGTTATGTTGACTGGCTGGCTTACTGATTCAAAGGATCAGAAGAGATATTTTGATCCATCTACAGGATTCATGCAGACAAAATGGCTGACGCTGAATGGCAGGAAATATTATTTTTATAGCAACAGTGGTGTAGCTGCCTGCAAAACATTCCTTACAGACAGTAAAAATAACACGAGATATTTTACCAGTGCATGTTATATGCTTACCGGATGGACTAAGAATTCAAATAATGAGTACAGATATTTCGAAACAGAAGATGGAATCATGGCAAAAGGATTCCAGACACTTGACGGAAAGAAATATTATTTTAGTACAGGCAGCGGTAAGATGGCTGTAGGTTGGACGACTATCAGCGGAAACAAATATTATTTTGATAAAGAAACCGGTGTAATGGCCACAGGTGATGTGACTATTGATGGTACAAAATATCACTTTACTTCTGACGGTGTATTAAATAATACAACAACTCCTACAGGATCAAAGACAATCAAGAATTATCTTTCCGGTGCATTACAGCCGGTTGGACAGGCTCTGTATGTATGGGGTGGTGGCTGGAATGATTCCACAAGAAAAGGAACAAGCCAGACAATGACTGATTTCTATAACAGCCAGAGCAGCAGTTATGATTATAATAACTATCGAGACCTTAGCACTGCGAACCGCGCGAAAGGATTTGACTGTTCAGGATTTGTAGGCTGGGCAGCATATCAGGTAATGCAGAGTAAATCCGGTGTCGGAAGCGGATACACAGTTGTTTCCGGCGAGGTTGGTTCTTATTATAAATCTATGGGTTGGGGAAGTGTTCTCACTCAGGCAAATCTGGCAAGTGATGACTGGACGGTATATCCTGGTGATGTTGGATATGACAGTGGTCATACATGGATCATTCTCGGACAGTGTAAGGATAAGAGTGCGGTGATCGTACACTCTACACCGAATGCAGGTGTTCAGATCGCAGGTACACCAACACCGTCAGGTGATTATTCAAGCCAGGCAATTACATTGGCACAGAAATATATGTCAAGATATCCTGGATTTACGAAATATGCTTATCATACTTCATCAGGCAACTACATCAGAAGGGGTAATTATCTGAGATGGAACAGAAGTACACTTTCAGATCCGGATGGTTATCTGAATATGACAGCAGATCAGATTCTCGCAGATCTGTTTAGCTAAAAATAAAATAAAAAAGCAGCTTTCATGAGGAAGGCTGCTTTTTTATTTGCTGCAAATATGAAATTATAGCAATCTTCGTAAATAATGCATCTTAATCCAGCCCATCAGAGTGTGAAATCCTGCGTCAGATATCTTTGCCGTGCGTCAGCACGCCTGCAGATATCTTCCTTGTCTTTCGCACTCTGCTGAACTGTCTTAAATGCATTATTTACGAGGATTGCTATAGGATTGGCCACTTGCTTTTAACCAAATCAAGTAAGTCCCCTGCTTCAATTGCGAAGAGCAATAAGCAGTGGGTGGGGACTTGCTTGTATCAGAAGGGGTACAAGCCCCTTCTGATAAACTGCGAAGCAGTTATTTGGTTATGAGCAAGTAGCGAAAGCGGATTGCGAATATCCGATTGACATATTACAGAAGCACAATGAAATATGTTTGAATTGTGTGAAAAACTAATAAGAATCACAAAAAGATTACCAAATGTTACAGAAATATAAAATTTGTTGTAAATAACCCTTGCGTTTCTAAATGTGATATGTTAATATGTATAAGAATTAACTTAGATATTACAAAAGGATTACGAGATAGAAAGAAAATGTTACGAGGGTGAGAATTCATGAAGAAAAGAATTATATGTCTTACATTAGCACTGCTTATGACAGCAACACAGGTAGTCAGTGTAAGCGCTTCAAGAGAGGATGAATTAAGAGAAGAGCAGGCGATTACAAGCCAGCAGCTTGATGCAACTTATTCCAGAATGGATGAGCTGGCATATGCGAAATCACAGCTTGAGAATGAGATTTCCGAACTGGATTCCAATCTTGTAAGTGTTATGGTTTCTATCGATACTCTTAAAGGAGATATCGATAATAAAGAAGTAGATATTATCAGAACAAAACAGGATCTGGCGAAAGCTCAGAAGGCAAGAGATAAACAGTATGAGAGTATGAAGAAACGTATCCAGTGCTTATATGAACAGGGCGGAGATACAGCATGGTTCCAGATGATGCTTAATTCAGATGATCTCAGCGAGCTTCTTACACGTGCTGAGAACACACAGCAGATGTATGAACAGGACAGAAAGAACCTTGATAAATATGTAAATACGATCAATGAAGTAAATAATCTTAAGACACAGTATGAATCTGATAAGGCAGAGCTGGAGGAGATGAAGGCTTCTTATGAAGAACAGTCTTATAATCTCCAGTGTCAGATCGATGCGAAGAAAGCTGAATCAGCAGATTATGAAAATGAAATTGCCTATGCACAGCAGCAGGCTACAGAATATGCAAACCTGTTAGCAGAACAGACAGCTGAAATCCAGAGACTGGAAGCTGAGAGAATTGCAGCAGAAGAAGAGGCAAGACGTCAGGCTGAGGAAGAAGCTGCAAGACAGGCCGCAGAGGAAGCAGCTGCTGCAGAAGCCGCTGAACAGGAGCAGGAATCTGAATCAGAAGATAATGTGGAATATGACGAAGACGGAAATGTAATAGAGAACTCAGATGATGAGAGTGAAGAGTCCGATTCAGAAGAAGATGTAGAGTACGACGAGAACGGGGATGTTGTTGACAGTGGTACATCTTCTGATGATGTAGAGTACGATGAGTATGGCAATGTAATTGATTCTGATAATACAGTATCCGCAGATGATTACGAGAGTGAACAGTCATCTGGCTCAGACAGTTCTTCTTCCTATTCCGGATCAGGATCTTCTGTTGTAGATTATGCTACACAGTTTGTTGGTAATCCATATGTATGGGGCGGCACAAGCCTTACAAGTGGAGCTGACTGTTCAGGATTTGTTCAGAGTGTATATGCAAACTTTGGTGTAAGCCTTCCGAGAACTTCTTATGAACAGCAGAACGCAGGTACAGAAGTTTCTTATGCAGATGCACAGCCGGGAGATCTGATCTGCTACGGTGGACATGTTGCAATTTACATGGGTAATGGACGTATCGTTCATGCATCCAACTCCGTAGATGGTATCAAGATCAGTGATAATGCAGCATACAGAACAATTGTTTCTGTAAGAAGACTGGTGTAATGACAGAGAGTATATTGATCTGATAATACATCGGGGTAATTAAATAAGTATAAATAATTAAATACAAATAGGGGTGAAAGGGAGTACTGATAAAAGGGGTCAGTGCTCCTTTTCGTTTTCTGCGTAAGATTTTACCAATTATTAAATGGATTTTACCTTGACATAAAATTATTTGGATAGTACAGTTTAAGTAACTGTTAGATAAATTCAGCCAGATTTCAGATAAACTCAGATAAGCTGTGGGATGTCTGACTGGCATGGAAAATGGCTGATATAGCAAAGTGCAGCAAAATAAAATGAGAATATCTGATTGAAGGTTACTGCGCGTTTGATTGTGGGGTAGGAGCGTGTGAACAGTAATGCCAGATATCTCAATAGATAGAAGAGAGTGAAAGCGAGGAAAGACAGATGGCAAATGACCATGTAGAACATATAAGAATTGTACAGGAAACGGTTGCCGGTAAGGAAATTACCTTTGCACATGTAATGGGTGGTCCTGCTCCGATCATATATCAGAAGTTGGGATTGAATCCGCAGGTAGATTACCGTTCCTCTGCGATTGGAATCATGAATATGACACCGCCGGAATCTGCTGTGATCGCATCAGATATTGCAGTCAAGAGTGGAAATGTTTATCTGGGATTTGCAGACCGTTTTACAGGTACGCTGATCATTACAGGAGAGATTTCTGATGTAATGTCAGCAATGACAGAGGTTGTGGATTATTTCAGAGATACATTAGGCTATGTAGTCTGTGACATTACCAAGAGATAGGAAGTGCTTTGATGGCAGGGATGACGACAAAAGAATTATTGGAGAAGCTTTATCATGAGGACTATGAGAAGCTGAAAGGAAAAAAGCTTCGCATGACCAGAGTGAGAGTTCCTGGCAAGGAAGTATGTCTGGCACATGTGATCAATCCATCTCAGAGTTGTATCTATCAGAATCTGGGACTTCATATAGGAGTCCATGAAGGAGAGGACCATACAGGGGAGGCGATAGGAATGATTCGCTTTACACCCTGGGAAGCAGTAGTTGTAGCGGCTGATGTGGCAGTAAAAAGTGCGAATGTAGAGATTGGCTTTATGGATCGTTTCAGTGGTTCACTGATTCTTACCGGAGGGCTGACAGAGGTTCAGACGGCAGTAGAAGAAGTCGTGAGATTTTTTAAAGAGGTATTAAAGTTTAAAACCTGTGCGATTCACAGAAGCTAGTGTACCGACAAGTTGATTTCTTGAACAATCTATGCTAGGAGAGCTGAAAGGAAAAATACAAAATATGAAGAAGATATTTTTGATGGGCAGAAGCGAGGCTGGGAAAACTTCGCTTACGCAGGCTTTGAAAGGAGAAAAACTTCATTACATAAAAACACAGTATACAAATACGAACGATGATACGATTGATTCTCCAGGTGAGTATGCGGAATCTAAACATTTCAGTGTCGGGCTTGCATGCTTTTCATTTGAGGCAGATGTGATCGCTATGGTGCAGTCGGCAGATGAGCCTTTCAGCCTTTTTGGATATGGAAGTAATTCGTTTATTCTCAGACCACTGATTGGGATTATAACAAAGATAGATTCTCCATATGCAAATGTACCGATGGTACGACAGTGGATGATTAATGCAGGATGTGAACGTATTTTTCTGGTAAATAATGTTACCGGAGAAGGAATCGATGAGCTGAAGGAATATCTGGAGGAAGACCTTCCGCAGATTAGTCTGGAAGAAGCGAAATACAGACAGAGCCTGGGTTTAAATGAATGGGAACCCTTGCCAGAGAATTAAATATTATTTACTTCATAAGTTGCCAGAGTAGGATGGAAGTAATTCGTCATTAGAATAAGGATAAACGAAGAAATATAAAATTATATTGATAAATAGTTGACATTCTCATTACAAAATGTTACTATACAGTCAGTATAATTCCATACAGAACATATTAAGTGCTGATACTGTTTAAGAAACAGTACAGAAAGAGGGAATCAGGTGAGAAACCTGAGCGATCCGGTCACTGTAACAGAGGAGCAAATCTCAGAATGTCCATTGTGCCATAGCATGAGAAGGAGAGAGGAGCGATGAGCCTGGAGCCAGGAAACCTGCTTGGTATGGCGAGGTTAAACTTCCGTGTAAAGTGTAACAACCAACTCCGTTGAATCCGCAGCTTCGGAGTGTTGTCTGCTTTTATTTGAAGGCAGACATTTTTTATGGAATGCGCCTGTTCTTTATGAATTATACATGATTAAATGGCAGGCGATACTACTTCGGATTTATTCGTTCCCTCCGCGCACTCATGAACGGATTTTTTTCTACCCCGGGGTAGCATCGCTCCCTCTTATAATTACGTAATTTAAGAAATGCTGTAATGAATTTTTGATACTTTGTTATGCGAAGAGTGATTGATGATTCATTAGAGTATTTTTTTATATTATGAGAAAGAAGGAAAAAGAAATGGAGAAACCTTATTGGGAGGGAAAAGAGTATTCTTATTTCAGCCATAAAAAATGCGAGTATTTTCCATGCCATAAGAATGCAGATCCGGATGATTTTAATTGTCTGTTCTGTTATTGTCCACTATATGCGCTGGGAGATAAATGCGGAGGGAATTTTCGATATACAGAGAATGGGATAAAGGATTGCACAAATTGTATGCTTCCACATAAAAGAAAAAGTTATGGTTATATTACGGGAAAATATCAGGAACTGTCGACGCTGATGAAGAAAATAAGAGAAAATGAGCAGACAGAGACCAAAATACCTCGAGGAATAAAATAAATTTGTGTGAAAAGCGGGAATGTGTCAGATTAGCCCAGATAAACGGGAACGATTTTTATTGTAATATACAATTAAGTTTGTTAGAATAAATACAACAAAAGAGAAGATCTGAAATGAAATAATACAGTTGTTGGAACAACCGGCAGCTAATATCTTCTTAAATATCAAAAACTTGAACGGATTTTTGTGTAAATTATTTTACATACACTCATGCACCGTTCGCACACTTTTCACCTGAACAAAAGAGAATGCGGCACAGGCATTTGACATCTTTTCCTGCCGGTGTTTTTTCTGACTGGCAGAACCGGACATTTCTATTTTCTATATGTTTCCTCCTTGAAGCAAGAGTTCCATTGCCGAGGAAAAATTTTTTGGAATTTTATGCATGATTTGTATAGAGGATAAGAGGAGGAGTTCTTTTACTGTTATTAACAGAAGAAAAATAGATTGTAAAGATACAAGGTTGGAAGATATATTTGCTACATAGAACCGCCGGAAAGCATGAAGTTGCTATCTGGCGGTTTTGGTGTAACAGGAAATTTTACAAAGCAGGATTCTATATTGAAAAATGAAATTAAAAATGATACAATGCTATTATCTTTGAACATGGAGGAATTATCAGACATATGAAAAAAAGAACTACTGCTATACGTGTGCTATCGGCTTTTTTGACATCTGCCATGATTTGCGGTTCGATACCTGTAAAAGGTCAGGAGATGTTTGGAACTGGTATATATCAGGAAACGGAAGCAGAGGATATAGAAGAATTTCAGGATTCTCAGACAAATGATTTTGAGACAAATACGGAATCAGATACGGAATCAGATACAGAAGTATTTTCGTCTGACGATACAGAACAGGATTTCCAGGATGGGGAGACGTCGCAGGAGAATACAGAAGGAATCCGATATATCAAAGGACGACCGTTAACAGAAGAGGAGAAAGAAGAACAATTAGAACCGTTTAAAAATCTGACATTGCTAGATCCGGGACCAGAGGTGGAAAGTGATCTGACATCTGTTTATGCTGCCTATGGAAGCAGGGCCGCAGCCTTTCCATCTTATTATGATTCCAGACAAAAGGGACTGGTTACTTCTGTAAAAGATCAGCATCCATTTGGAACGTGCTGGGCATTTGGAATGGCAGCAATCATGGAGTCCTCTTTACTGGCACAGAACAAAGGGACGTATGACTTGTCAGAGGAACATCTGTCATATTTTTTTTCCAACAGGCAGAATGATCCGTTAGGAAATACTGCCAATGATATAAATTCGGTATTGGGAAATTATCATAATATAGGTGGGAATGATTATCTGGCCGCTGTTTTTCTCAGTACATGGTCAGGGATGACTACGGAAACGGACGTGCCGTTTCCTACGGATTCCTCGCATAAACAGGATCTGACTACGGAAATATCAAAGGATAAGGCATACCATGCAGCTACATATCTGAAGAATGCATCATTTTCTGAATACAGTGAGGAGCGCATGAAAGAAATGTTGATGAATGATCATGCAGTATCTATCATGCTGTATATGTCAGAAAATTATGTCAATGCAGATACAGCGGCGTATTGTTACCCTGTAAACAGATCTTCGGGAAAAACAATCAATCATATTGTGACAGTAGTGGGATGGGATGATAATTATTCCAGAAATAATTTCCTGTCTGCTTCTAATGTGACAGAAGATGGAGCCTGGATTATAAAAAACAGCTGGGGAAATCAAAAAGGTGATGGTGGATACTATTATCTTTCTTATCAGGATCCGAATATCAGCAACCTGGTAACGGCAGAGGCAGTGACGATTGCAGATCAGAAATATAAAAATAATTATTTTTATGATGGATCTTCAGCGATTTCTTCTATAAAAGTACAGCCGGGACAATCAGTGGCTGCTGTTTACGAGGCAAAGGCAGGCAATGGAAAAGAAGAGGCTTTAGGCGAAGTCAATGTAGTTACCATGAACGATAATGCTTCTTATAAGATTCAGATATACACAGATGTCACAGACCCTTCTGATCCGGAAAGCGGTACAGCTGCATATGCGACACCTTATGAATTTGAACAGCCGATCGCCGGAGTGCAGACGATTACAGTGCCGGAAGTGGTTTTGAAACAGGGAAGCCGTTATTCGGTGGTGATTACAAATGCTGGAATCAGCTATATCAGTTTCGGAGTGGAAGCAAATGCCAGCTATAGGACTTCGGGAGGCAGTAACTGGTTTTCTTCCACGGCAGGGATAGAGAATAATCAGACATTTCATAAAGGCGCAGCGGCTACAGCGAAATGGTCAGATGGAAAGACTAAAAACTGGTCGGTAAGAATTAAGGCACATACAAGAACGTTAAGCCAATCCTGGGTACCGGATACGCCGGCATTTCAGGTGAAGGCATATAATTCAGGATATAATCTTGTCTCATGGAAAGAAGTTCCTCAGTCGTCAGGATATTATGTTTACAGAAAACCTGCAACAGGTGGCTCATGGTCAAAAATTGCAACGCTGAAAAGCTCTGTACTTCAATATAAAGACAGTAAGATTACAGCAAGTTCATCATATCGATATACAGTGAGAGCGTACTATCAGGCAAATGGGAAAAATTATTTAAGTAAGTATACAACAGGTCCTGTGATTAAGGCGGCACCGGCATTGCAGAAAGTTTCTTCTGTGAAATCAGAAACGAATGGAATACGTATTCGCTGGAGCACGCAGAAGAAATGTGACGGATATTATATTTATAGAAAGAAAAAAGGCGGATCTTATCAACTGATCAGGAAAATTTCTGATAAAAATTTCTCCTCATATCTGGACAAAAAAGCCCAAAAAGGTGTATCATATTACTATGCGGTAAAAGCATATGTAAAAGAACCTTATGGAAACACTTACAGCAAATATAAGAGTTCATCTGCTGTAAAAAGAAAATAATAAATGATGAAGGAAAATGATTATGAAGAGAAAGTTAGGGGTAATAATAGCGACAGCTTTATGTTTTATCCTGACAGCGGTATCTGTTTACGCTGATGATGGGAGAAACCAGAATCCGGATTATGTGACAGATTATTACATGATCGTGCAGAGCGCGCAGGGTGGCGTGGATATTTATGATGAGGCAGATCCACAGAGCGTGAAATTGAATGACAAACAGATTCCAAATGGCACAGCGATTCATGTGCTTGGTGAAAAAAGCGGGACAGATAATAATGAATGGGCATATACCCAATACCATGGAATGAATGGATATGTTCCGATGGGAGATTTGAATCCGGCTACCAGAGATGAAGCAATAGATAAGGAATATAATACTTTTGGCGGTAAAGATGTTGATTTCGAAGTAAAAATTCAGGGAAATGGTGTAAATGTACCGGTTTATAACGGACCTGGAGAGAAATTTGATGAAGTTTCAGGTTCAAATGGTATTGCGGATGAGACAACCGTACATATTTCTCAGTATGTCCAGGGCGAAGATGGAACAAACTGGGGAAAAGCAGATACACAGGGTGTTGATCAGGGCTGGATTAATCTTGACCGCGATACAGACTACGCAACTGAGAATGCTCCGGCAGCTGAGAATCTTCCGGATGCGACAGGTACATCAGGAAATGTTCCAGCGGCAGCTAATGAGGTTACACCGACGCCAACAGAGGCAGTAACCCCGACACCGGAAGCAACCCCGACGCCGAAGGCAACGCCTACACCAGAAGCAACACCAACAGAAAAGGCAACCCCGACACCGGAGGCAACTCCGACGGAAGAAGTGACACCAACACCAGAGGCAACTCCGACAGAAGAAGCTACCCCGACACCGGAAACTGTAGAAACAGAGAAACCTGATTCAACAGATGAAAAGAAAGCCAGTGAAGAACAGACAGAGAAAACATCTGGAAAGAATGTGAAGTCAGATTCAGGGATGAAGAATCCTGTAATCTGGATCAGTGGTATTGGCATTATTCTGATTGTAATATTACTGATCTATTTCCTTAAGAAGAAAAAATAAATAAAGATTAATGAAATCAAAGAGCAGCTCACCGGACGGTGAAGCTGCTCTTTTTAGAAAAATGTGTGTGTATAATTGAGACATTCTGAGGAAACCTCGAATAGTCTTAATTAACAAAAAAATGTTAACTTGTGTGTGCAAGTATAGTTTACAACTTTTTGCTGGATTAATCAAACTAAATTTTGAAGAAATTTTGGCTACGTTACTGAGAACGGAGTGAAAAGTAACGTAACGCTTGCACAATACCGGAGGCGCACGTATAATAGGAGCAGGTGAAAATACAAGGGTGAGGTAGAAAAGACTATGAAAATAACGGAAGAACTGCTGGAGAAGATGAAAGTTGAAGATGAAAACTTTTCGGATGGACTGATTTTACCAGACGGCGATTACATAAGAATTCCAAAGGGCCATCTTCATGGCATGATGGCGTTGCTTCCATGGACGGAAGATGAAATATGGAAGATGATTCCTGAAAATGATTCTCCGTTATTCTGGCTGATTGAGAAAACGGGCTGTGTTCTGACTGATTATAATAATTCCATAGGAATGAAAATGACGGTTGCTCAGCAGAAAGTATTTGATGCAATGAGAAAACATGGGATACTTACAGATGACTATTACGATCTGACAAAACAAAGAGAGAAAGCCAGAAAAGAAAGAGAACAGAATACAAGAGCAGAAGCCTGAACAGTAGAAGATAACGGAAAAAACATTGGGGTATAAAATGAAAATAATGTGACGATCGATTAATTTTAAGAGATGGATCGTTATAAAGAAATAAATGTATGGAGGGTGTAATAAATGGAAAGACACGCATTTGCAATGCAGGTAAAGGACGGCATGATGAATACTTACCGTCGGAAACTGGGAAAGGTATGGCCGGAACTGACCGCATTTCTTGACAGAAATCAGATAAAGAACTTCAGTATCTGGAATACAGAGAGGCTGATTTTCGGATACTATGAAAAAGAAGATGCGGCGGAATTGAGTGTAGAGGAGATTGCTGTCAGAGATAGACTGGCAGAGGAAATGAAGGAAACATTTGAATGGATCTCCACACCTGGACAGGATATGCGTCTGATGTATCATAATTTTGGAATTGTAAGAGAGAATAAAGAACTGATACGTCACAGGGTATTTATGACAAAATTAAAAGAGGGATGCGAGGAAGAATACAAAGCACGCCACGATGGACTTGTTGCGCAGAGAGGTGATACTGTGGATCCGGGTCCGGACAGTAATTTCAGTATCTGGAGCGCTGGTGGATATATTTTTGGCTATGATGAGATTGATACTACTATGGAAGTTGATGAAACTCAGGAAGCACGAAAAGCTACAGTGGAATGGGAAACCAGGCAACTTGGAATCATGGACTGGATTACCAATGATGTAGACTGGATGACAGGAGAATGGCATCCGGCATGCAGAAGACTTGCATGGCATAACTGACAGGAAAATAGATAGCAAATATAAAAGCAAGTATAAAAGAGCAACACTTTGGAATTATGAAACTAATAATTCCGGAGGTTGCTCTTCTTTTTTTGCGTAGAAATAAGTTGATGGTATCTCCTTTTTAAATGTGTACACCATCTACTTGCTTGTGGATGCGAGACTATTCTTTACGAAACAATGTATTCGCGAGTTTGAAGAAAAATTTTCAATTTAGGAATCTGATTATTGAGGATAAGCGCTTCCGGAAACATTGCCTGATGAACAAACCCGGCAGAATATGTAAAATCTCCGATGTGTTCTTTGCCATGGCTGTCACTGGACAAGATGATTGGAATATTATATTTCCGGCAGTAATACAGGATTCTGGCTGTGTTTAATCTGGTATCGCCCCGGTAACCGTAAGGAGCAAGAGAAGCTTCGTTTATTTCAAAAATTACATTTTCCTGTAAAGCTGTTTTTGCTAAAGCTTCATAATCTACCGGAAAATGTGTGTCATCGCAGTGACCGAGGATTTTTACAGCAGGATGTTTCATTGCATTGATATAAGCCTGTGTATTCTGACTGACAGAGCCTGAACGGTAATTCTGACGGTGCATACTGATAATTGCATAATCCAGTTTATCAAGCAGCTCCTCTGACAGATCAATATGTCCTTCTACATCAAGGATATTTAATTCAACTCCATAAAGAATATCTATGCCAAATCTCTTCTTCGGGCAAAAAGGAAGACTGCGGAAATAAGAGGAAGTACCGGAAGCGAAAGTACCAGGACCATGATCGGAAATTCCAAGAAGTTTCAACCCTTTTTTGCTGGCTGTTTTTGCCATATCAGAAATCGTACAGTCAGTGCCATGACCGCTGGCAATGGAATGTGTATGGATATCGGAAAGATACATTTTTTTCCTTCCTTTCGGTATAGATTTTTGCATTAATTGTGAAGCAAATGAAAATTTATGTGATTAGCATAAATTTTGTATATTACGAAAAATATTACTGAACACGGAGTAAACAGCAACATATTTTATGCTATAAGTATGACAGATGTGAAATGGAAAGTCAATCAGAAAACAAAATAAAAACAACCAAAACAGGACAAAAAATAAATATAAAACAACATAAAAGGATGATAAATATGTGTTGATTTATGTTGACTCTGTAAATGCCATAAGGTATAATGAAACTATATGAAAACATGGGGACTTATTGCTGATCAATGACAGCGATAGCACTGTTTACTTATGCGTAGACAGTTACTTCATGAGAAAGGAGCAACATGGAAAAATTTCAAACATCAGACATTCCCAAATCTCCCAGAATCCAGAAACTGGTAGATGCATTATATGCAAATATGCCAGTGATCGAGTCTGCCAGAGCGAAGCTGATCACGGAATCCTATAAGGAAACGGAAGGAGAACCTATTATTACCCGCAGAGCGAAAGCTTTTGCCCATATTCTTCGCAATATTCCTATTATTATCCGTGATGATGAACTGATCGTAGGAAGTAGTACGATCGCACCAAGAGGATGCCAGACATTCCCGGAATTCTCTTATGAATGGCTGGAGGCTGAACTGGATACTGTTGCAACAAGAACAGCAGATCCATTTGAGATCGCAGAGGAGACTAAGACTGAACTGAGGGAGGCAGATAAGTACTGGAAGGGAAAAACAACCAGCGAGCTTGCTACTTCCTATATGGCACCGGAAGCAATCAGAGCGATCGAACACAATATTTTTACACCTGGTAATTATTTCTACAATGGAGTAGGACATGTTACTGTAAAATACTGGGAAGTGCTGGAAATTGGATTTGAGGGAATTATGGCTAAGGCTCAGAAAGAGCTGGATAACTGTAATGTGGGTGATGGCGATTATGCCAGAAAATCTCATTTCCTTGAGGCAGTGATCTTAAGCTGTCAGGCAGTGATGGACTATGCAGATAGATACGCACAGCTTGCAAGGGAAATGGCAGGACAGACCAGTGATCCGGTCAGAAGACAGGAATTACTTGTGATCGCAGAAAACTGCAGCAAGGTACCAGCAAAGGGTGCCCGGGGCTTCTATGAAGCATGCCAGTCTTTCTGGTTTGTACAGCAGTTGATTCAGATGGAGTCCAGCGGACATTCTATTTCACCGGGACGTTTTGACCAGTATATGTATCCATATTATAAGAAGGATATGGAAGCAGGTACGATCACCCGTGAGTTTGCACAGGAACTGATGGATTGTATCTGGGTAAAATTCAATGATCTGAACAAATGTCGTGATGCAGCCTCAGCAGAGGGATTTGCAGGATACAGCCTTTTCCAGAATCTGATCGCAGGAGGTCAGAATAAAGAGGGAGAAGATGTAACAAACGATCTTTCTATTATGTGTATCCAGGCATCTATGCATGTTCATCTGCCGGCACCATCACTTTCAGTGAGAGTATGGAATGGTTCCCCGCATGAATTCCTGATCAAGGCAGCAGAGCTTACCAGAACAGGAATTGGGCTTCCGGCATACTACAATGATGAAGTGATCATTCCGTCATTGCAGAACAGAGGATTATCCCTGGCTGATGCCAGAGAGTACAATATCATTGGCTGTGTAGAACCTCAGAAAGCAGGTAAGACAGAGGGATGGCATGATGCGGCATTCTTTAACATGTGCAGACCACTGGAACTTGTTTTTGCCAATGGTATGGATAAAGGTGAGATGGTGGGAATCCCTACAGGTGATGTCACAGAGATGAAAACTTTTGATGAGTTTTTTGATGCATATAAGAAACAGATGGAATACTGTATTTCACTACTTGTAAATGCAGACAATGCTATTGATGTGGCTCACGCTGAGAGATGTCCGTTGCCATTCCTTTCCTGTATGATAGATGATTGTCTGAAAGAAGGCAAATCTGTTCAGGAAGGCGGAGCTGTTTATAACTTTACAGGTCCTCAGGGATTTGGAATTGCCAATATGGCAGATGGGCTTTTTGCAGTCCGTAAACTGGTCTATGAGGATAAGAAAGTGTCCATGAAAGAACTGAAAGAAGCACTTGCATGGAATTATGATCAGGGACTTGATGCTCAGTCAGCAGGAGATATTACTCAGCTTGTTATGAAGGCAATGCAGAAGGCTGGCAAAAATGTAGATGCTTCTACAGCAGAAACACTTCTGAGAACGCTTATCGGAATGAAACCGGGAGAACAGAAGACTCAGAGATTTAAAGAGATCCATGATATGATCGATGAGGTTCCGAAGTTTGGAAATGATATTCCGGAAATTGATTATTTCGCAAGAGAGGTTGCCTATACATATACAAAACCGCTTCAGAATTACAGCAATCCAAGAGGCGGTATGTTCCAGGCTGGTTTATACCCTGTATCTGCCAATGTACCGCTGGGCGGACAGACAGGTGCCACACCTGATGGAAGATATGCGCATACACCTGTTGCAGATGGTGTTTCGCCGTCTGCGGGCAAGGATGTGAAAGGACCTACAGCTGCAGCAACTTCTGTATCCAGACTGGATCATTTTATTGTATCCAACGGAACGCTCTTTAACCAGAAATTTCATCCATCTGCATTGTCAGGAAGAGAAGGACTGGAGAAATTTGTTGCGTTGATCCGTTCCTATTTCGATCAGAAGGGAATGCATATGCAGTTTAATGTAGTAGACAGAGAGACTTTGCTGGATGCACAGAAACATCCTGAGAAATACAAACATCTGGTAGTGCGTGTGGCTGGCTACAGTGCACTGTTCACTACACTTTCCCGTTCGCTCCAGGATGATATCATTCGCCGTACAGAACAGGGATTCTGATCCGAACGATAAGAATATATAAGAGCTGAAGAGAGGAAAAAGCATGGACTATTTGGATACAAAGGGCAGAGTGTTTGATGTCCAGCGATATTCCATTCATGATGGACCGGGCATAAGGACAATCGTATTTCTGAAGGGATGTGTCCTGCGGTGCAAATGGTGCTGTAATCCGGAATCTCAGGAATATAAGATCCAGACAATGAAGGTTCTGGGAGAAGATAAGATCATCGGACGTGACGTGACAGTCAGAGAGATGATTGAAGAGGTGGAGAAAGACAGGGCATATTATTACCGCTCAGGTGGAGGAATGACTCTTTCAGGTGGAGAGTGTCTGTGTCAGCCCGAGTTTGCGGCGGCTCTTCTGAGAGCTGCAAAGGAGAGAGGAATTTCTACTGCGATTGAGAGTATGGCCTGTGCGAAATGGGAAACCATCGAGATGATCCTGCCGTATCTTGATACTTATTTAATGGATATCAAACATACAAATACAGAGAAACATAAAAAATTTACAGGACGTTCCAATGAATTGATGATGGAAAATGCCAGAAAGGTGGCCCTTTCAGGAAAGACAAATCTGGTAATCCGCGTGCCTGTGATACCTACGTTTAATGACACAGTTGAAGAAACCCAGGGGATTGCAAGGTTTGCGGATACTCTTCCCGGAGTAAATAAGATCCATCTGCTTCCATATCACAGACTTGGACAGGATAAATATGAAGGACTGGGGAGAGCGTATCCCATGGGAGATATTGAACCGCCGTCTAAAGAACATATGGAAACGCTGAAAAAAGCAGTGCATGCAGTCAGCGGCCTGGACTGTCAGATTGGTGGCTGAGGATATGCAGCCCGAAAACATATGTGATAGCAGATGAAGTGTCGAAAAACAAAAAAACAAACAAAAACAACATAAAATAAAATACAAAAACAACATAAAACAACGGAATCGTATTGACTTTTTATGACTGATGATGTATAATCTCGAATAGAAATGCCAACCAAACAAATGCCTTAAGGAGGAAAAAAAGCATGGTAAACGAATACGAAATCAAAAAACAGATCTGTGACATCGGAAGAAGAATTTACAACCGTAACATGGTAGCTGCAAATGATGGAAACATCTCTGTAAAACTGAATGACAATGAATTCCTTTGCACACCTACAGGTGTATCCAAAGGTTTCATGACACCGGACTTTATCTGTAAAGTAGACAGAGAAGGAAATGTGATCCAGGCAAATCCGGGATTCAAACCATCTTCTGAAATCAAAATGCACATGAGAGTTTATGAGAAGAGACCGGATGTTGGTTCTGTTGTACATGCTCATCCGATTTATGCAACATCTTTTGCAATTGCAGGTATTCCGCTGACACAGCCGATCATGCCGGAAGCTGTTATCTCTCTTGGATGCGTTCCAATCGCTGAATATGGTACACCATCTACAATGGAGATCCCGGACAACCTTGAGAAATATCTTCCATATTTCGATGCAGTTCTTCTTGAAAATCACGGAGCACTGACATGGAGCACAGACTTAAATGCAGCTTACATGAAAATGGAATCTGTAGAGTTCTACGCACAGCTTCTGTATCAGTCAAAAGTTCTTGGCGGACCTAAGGAATTTGATGAGAAGAACATTGAGAAACTTTATGAAATTCGTCGTAAATTCGGTATGGCTGGTAAACATCCGGCAAACCTCTGCCTGAACAAAGACGGCAAGAACTGCCATAACTGCGGTGGAGCATGTCAGGACGGAGAATTCAAGAAATTCCCTGGATATCAGTATGATTTCGTTGGTGGCGATTCCAAACCGGCAGAGAATAATGCTGCATCTGATGCACAGTTAGTTGCTGAGATTACAAAACAGGTAATGGCTCAGTTAGGAATGAAATAAGAGATAGATAATCAAGGAGGACAGTCTCATGCCAATTAATGAGAATATGGTACAGGAAATTGTACAGGAAGTTATGGCAAAAATGCAGATAGCAGACGCTCCGACTGGCAAACATGGCATTTTTAAAGAAATGAATGATGCAATTGAAGCTGCCAAGAAATCACAGCTTATTGTAAAGAAAATGTCCATGGATCAGAGAGAAAAAATTATTACCTGCATTCGTAAGAAAATAAAAGAAAATGCAGAAGTAATGGCACGCATGGGTGTGGAAGAGACCGGTATGGGAAATGTAGGAGATAAGATTCTCAAACATCATCTCGTAGCTGATAAGACACCAGGAACAGAAGTTATTACAACAACTGCATGGTCAGGAGACAGAGGATTAACTCTTATTGAAATGGGACCTTTCGGTGTGATCGGTGCTATTACTCCATGTACTAATCCAAGTGAAACAATTTTATGTAATACAATGGGAATGCTTGCAGGAGGAAATACAGTTGTATTTAATCCTCATCCGGCAGCAATCAAGACTTCCATTTATGCGATCAATCTTCTGAATGAAGCATCATTAGAGTCCGGCGGACCGGATAATATTGCGGTTACTGTAGAGAAACCTACTCTTGAAACCAGCAATGTAATGATGAAACATAAAGACATCCCGCTTATTGCAGCAACCGGCGGACCTGGAGTTGTAACTGCAGTTCTTTCTTCAGGCAAACGTGGCATTGGTGCAGGTGCAGGAAATCCTCCGGCACTTGTTGATGAAACAGCTGACATTCGTAAAGCGGCAACAGACATTGTAAACGGATGTACATTTGATAACAATCTTCCATGTATCGCAGAGAAAGAGATCGTAGCAGTTTCTTCTATCGTAGATGAGCTGATGCATTATCTTGTAACTGAGAATGACTGTTATCTTGCATCTAAAGAAGAGCAGGACAAACTTACAGAAGTTGTTCTGGCTGGCGGAAAACTGAACCGTAAATGTGTTGGACGTGATGCAAGAACACTCCTTTCCATGATCGGAGTAAATGCACCTGCAAATATCCGCTGCATCGTGTTTGAGGGACCAAAGGAACATCCTCTGATCACTACAGAGCTTATGATGCCAATCCTTGGTGTTGTAAGAGCGAGAGATTTCGATGATGCAGTAGAGCAGGCAGTATGGTTAGAGCATGGCAATCGTCATTCAGCACATATTCATTCAAAGAATATTGATAATATCACAAAATATGCGAAAGCAATCGATACAGCAATCCTTGTAAAGAATGCTCCATCTTATGCAGCATTAGGATTCGGCGGTGAAGGTTATTGTACATTTACGATCGCAAGCCGCACAGGTGAAGGTCTTACATGTGCAAGTACATTTACCAAGAGAAGACGCTGCGTAATGGCAGACAGTCTCTGCATTCGCTAAAAACAGAATGTCAGGGTCAGAAAGCATTTGCTCTTTTGGCCCTGGTATCAGAAAAGTAAGGGAGAAAGAACATGGACATGAATAATGTAAATATAGAAGAAATCGTGAAACAGGTTCTCTCCGGCATGACAGGAAACGCACCGGCAGCAACAGCAGCAACAGCAGCACCGGCAGCATCAACTGGAATCCCGAAGACAGCCAGAGTAGCTGTATTAACTGAAAAAGAGCATTTTGAACTGAAAGAATATCCAATCCCTCCACTTGGAGATGATGACATTCTTGTTAAAGTTGAAGGATGCGGTGTGTGCGGTACAGATGCACATGAATTCAAGAGAGATCCATTTAACCTGATTCCTGTAGCACTTGGACATGAAGGTACAGGTGAGATCGTGGCAATGGGTAAAAACGTTAAAGTGGATACAGCAGGAAAACCTGTAAAGGTTGGCGATAAAGTCGTTACCTGTATGATCTTCAAAGATGATCCTGATATCACAATGTTCGACCTGAACAAGAAAAATGTAGGCGGAGCTGATGTATATGGTCTTCTTCCGGATGATGATGTACATCTTAACGGATGGTTCTCTGATTACATCTTCTTAAGAGGTGGAAACTTCGGAACAACATTCTTTAATGTAAGCGATCTGGATCTGGATTCAAGAATCCTTATCGAGCCATGTGCAGTACTTGTACATGCAGTAGAGAGAGCTAAAACAACAGGAATCCTGCGTTTCAACAGCAGAGTTGTAGTTCAGGGCTGCGGACCTATCGGCCTGATCTGTATCGCAGTACTTCGTACTCTGGGTATTGAGAATATCTGTGCAGTAGACGGAAATGAAAAACGTCTTGAGTTTGCCAAGAGAATGGGAGCTGATACAAGCGTTAACTTCATGAACTGCAAAGGTATCGATGAACTGACAGAAGCTGTAAAGGAAGCACAGGGCGGACATCTTGCAGACTTTGCATTCCAGTGTACAGGAAATCCGAAAGCTCATGCAAATATCTACAAATTTATCCGCAATGGCGGTGGTCTCTGTGAACTTGGCTTCTTCATCAATGGTGGAGATGCTACTATCAATCCACACTTTGACCTCTGCTCCAAAGAAATCAACCTGGTTGGTTCCTGGGTTTACACACTCAGAGATTATGTAACAACATTTGATTTCCTTAAGAGAGCAAAAGCAATCGGCCTTCCAATGTCTGAACTGATCACAGATAAATTCCCGTTAGAGCAGATCAATGAAGCTCTTCAGACTAATCTGGCAATGACAGGACTTAAGATTGCGGTTGTGAATAAATAACAGACCTGGCAATAGAGGAGAAACAAAATGGCAGAAGCTGTAGGAATTTTAGAGGTATTCGGGCTGGCAACAGCCTTTGTAGCAGGCGATGCCGGATGTAAGGCGGCAAATGTCCGCATGGAGGTTTTTGATAAGAATAAACCAGCCAATGCTGACAGCCTGCCGGTACCGCTCCTTGTCTGCATTAAATTCAGAGGAAGTGTAACTGATGTTACAGCAGCTGTGGAAGCAGGCATGGAAGTTGCAAACAGAATGACTGGTGTGGTACAGCACTATGTAATTCCGAACCCGGAAGAGGGAACGGTAAAAATGCTGAAAATCAGTGCCCTGGATAAGGAATAGCAGTTGCATATCCTTCGGGTATCAGTTAGAATAGAAACAGACAATTAGTGTAGATTCAGGAGGAAGATAAAATGGCACAGGAAGCATTAGGAATGGTAGAAACCAGAGGACTTACAGCAGCGATCGAAGCTGCAGATGCAATGACAAAGGCAGCTGAAGTCGCATTAGTAGGAACAGAGAAGATCGGATCCGGACTTGTAACAGTTATGGTTCGCGGAGATGTTGGAGCTGTTAAGGCAGCAGTAGAAAGCGGAAGTGCAGCTGCATCCAGACTTGGTGAATTAGTAGCTACACATGTAATCCCGAGACCTCATACAGACGTAGAGAAAATCCTTCCAAGCATCTGACCAGCAGATTAAGAAATAAAGGAGTTCGCTCATGAGTAAATCATACGGATTTATAGAAATCACAGGTGTTGTTGCAGCAATCGATGCTCTGGACATCATGTGCAAAACTGCAGACGTTGAGCTGGCGTCATGGGAACGTAAGCTGGGCGGACGACTGGTTACTATTATAGTTGAGGGCGATGTATCTGCAGTAACAGAGGCAGTAAATGCAGCTGTGGCAGGTGCAATCAAGAAACCGGCAAGTTATGCAGTGATTGCCCGTCCCCATGAAGAAACAGTCAAAATGGTGGAACTGAGTGCAAGTCGTTGGAAGAACAAGGATATGCAGGGGGATGAATGATGGCTGAAGAAAAGAAACCGGGAACAAGTGATACAGCCCCTGGAAAAGCGGCCGCTCGCAAAAAGACCAGGAGTACGGCAGGAAGAGCAAAAGCTTCTGTGAAAAAAGAAGAAAAAGTTCAGAAACCGGATACAGCGGCTAAGGCAACAGATAAAACAGAATCCCAGACAGAAAAGATAACAGAAACATCATCTCATAAGGAGGAAAAAAGAATGACACAGGAAGCATTAGGAATGGTAGAAACCAGAGGACTTACAGCAGCTATCGAAGCAGCAGACCAGATGTGTAAAGCAGCTAACGTAGCATTAGTAGGAACAGAGAAAATCGGATCCGGACTTGTAACAGTTATGGTTCGCGGAGACGTTGGAGCTGTTAAATCAGCAGTAGAAAGCGGAAGCGCAGCTGCATCCAGACTTGGTGAATTAGTAGCTACACACGTAATTCCGAGACCACATACAGATGTAGAGAAAATCCTGCCTGTATTAAAATAATAGATCCGTCATTTCTGACAGAAAGCAGGTGTATTCTTGGAAACAAATAATATTGAACTGATTACCAGAATGGTTCTTCAGGCAATCGATAAGAATGAGAAAAAAGGCGATGGTTTCGTAGTTCCTATCGGAGTTTCTGCAAGACACATTCACCTGACACAGGAACATGTAGAAGCATTATTCGGACCTGGATATCAGCTTACAAAGAAAAAAGATCTGATGGGCGGTCAGTTTGCTTCTAATGAGACAGTTACCATTGTGGGACTGAAACTTCGTGCCATTGAGAATGTAAGAATCCTTGGACCTGTACGTAAAGCTTCACAGGTTGAAGTATCTGCTACAGATGCCATCAAACTTGGAATGAATGTTCCGGTCCGTGAATCAGGAGATGTTGCAGGAAGTGCACCGATAGCAATTGTAGGACCCAAAGGTGCTATTTATCTGAAAGAGGGATGTATCGTGGCAATGCGCCATATACACATGTCTCCGAAAGATGCACAGGCTGCAGGTGTTAAAGATGGTCAGATCGTATCAGTAAAAGCAGATAACGAAAGAGGAACAATCTTTAATCAGGTTAAGATCCGTGTGGATGACAGTTTTACACTGGAAATGCACATTGATACAGATGAAGCGAATGCAGCAAAAATTGCCACAGGCAATACAGTAACAATTATTAAATAACAATATCGGAGGGCCAAAGGTCAGAAAGCCGTTCGTGCCTGCACGATAAGGCTTTGGCCGGAAACCCTTGAATATTAATTTGGGGGCAGAATCTTTTGCCCCCAAAAGTCATTATAAGAAATAATTTGGAGGCTCATATGATCGTAGGCAAAGTTGTGGGAAGCGTGGTATCCACGCGAAAATGTGAAAAACTGATAGGAAGCAAATTTATGATTATCGAGCCTGTGCATCATATGAAAGGTGACCTCAGCCAGCTGGTGGCGATCGATATGATTGGAGCCGGAGTTGGTGAATATGTATTGGTGGCACAGGGAAGCGCAGCAAGAATTGGCTGCGGCGTAGAAACAGCACCGGTGGATGCGGCAATTGTTGGTATCATCGATGACGGTGCAGGATTGGAGTAACGCCATGGAAATCAAAGAATTACAAGATATTATACAGCAGAATGGTGTAGTGGGTGCCGGTGGAGCCGGATTCCCTACTTATATGAAGCTTACAGATAAAGCTGATACCATTCTTATGAACTGTGCAGAGTGTGAACCATTGCTGAAGTTACACAGACAGTTATTGGAGAAACATGCATATGAAATTATGAAAACATTCCATATGATCCAGGAGACTGTAGGTGCTTCTGAGGCAATTATTGGAATCAAGAAATCTTATGTACAGACAATCCAGGCATTAAATCAGCATATTGAAGAATTTCCTGGAATGAGACTCCATCTTCTGGATGAAGTTTATCCTATGGGAGATGAAGTTGTGCTTATTTATGAGGCAACAGGACGTGTTGTAAGACCGGGAGGACTGCCGATTGAGCAGGGTGTGGCTGTATTTAATGTCGAAACAGTTTATAATGTATATCGTGCTGTAGAAGAAAAACAGCCGGTTACAGACAAATATGTGTCTGTTGTTGCAGAAGTAAGTGATCCTGTTACAGTACGGGTTCCGCTGGGATGCACCCTGGAGGAAGTTGTAGCTCAGGCAGGCAGCACAACAGTGAAGGATCCTGTTTATTTCGTAGGTGGTCCGATGATGGGCCGTATTGGAAATGGATCAGATCCTGTGACAAAGACAACAAATGCTATTCTGGTTTTACCAAAAGACCATCTTATTGTAGCGAAGAAACAGCGTACTTCTGCTATAGATTTAAAACGTGCAGCATCTATCTGCTGCCAGTGTAATACATGTACAGATTTATGTCCGCGACATAATCTGGGACATCCGATCGACCCTGCAAGATTTATGCGGGCTGCGTCAAACAATGATTTCAGAGATGTGAACCCATATATTGATGCTTCTTTCTGCAGCTCCTGTGGTGTGTGTGAAATGTATGCATGTCCTCAGAGTCTTGCACCAAGAACTCTTCTGGCAGATATGAAGGGTGGACTGAGAAAAGCAGGCATCCGCCCGCCTCAGGGAGTACAGCCAAAACCGGTACAGGAATCCAGAGAATACCGTAAGGTTCCGGAAGAACGTCTGATGGCACGTCTGGGACTTACAAAGTATGATAAGGATGCACCTCTGAAAGAAGAACTTGTACAGGTTAATAAAGTAAAAGTATTGCTGAGCCAGCATATCGGAGCACCTGCGCAGGCAGTTGTCAAAGCTGGTGATCAGGTAAGCAGAGGACAGATGATCGCACAGCCTGCACAGGGACTGAGCGTTGGAATCCATGCTTCTGTCAGCGGTAAAGTCACAGAAGTCACAGATAGTTATATTATCATTGCAGTAAAGTAGAAAGGACGTGCACAAAATGAGTAAAGCAATCGGAATGATTGAATTTAAAACCACAGCTACAGGCGTTACTGCAGCAGATGCTATGGTAAAAACATCTGAGGTAGAGATCGTCGAGGCACAGACCGTATGTCCTGGTAAATATATTGCAATTATTACCGGTGACTTAAGTGCTGTAAAAGCAGCCGTTGATACGGCAACAACTACATATGAGGATAAATGTATTGACAGTTTTGTACTGGGTAATCCTCATGAGTCAATTTTCCCTGCAATTTATGGAACCACACAGGTGGAAGATATCAGTGCGCTGGGAATTCTTGAAACATATGATGCGGCTTCCATTATTGAGGCAGCAGATCAGGCAGCGAAGACTGCGATCGTAGATCTGATCGAACTTCGTATTGCAAAAGGTATGTGTGGAAAATCTTATATGATGATCACAGGAGAAGTTTCAGCAGTAGAAGCATCCATAGAGAGAGCAAAAGAGTTTGTTGCTTCAAAGGGAATGTATCTGGATTCTTCAGTTATCGCACATCCTGACAGAAGAATGATAGACAGCTTATTATAAAAATTCCTGAGACTGTTCGGTGCTTATGCTGACAGATGATGCCGGACAGTTACAGAGTCTTCGAAAAAAGGAGGCAAAAAAGATGCTTGCGTTAGAGAGAAGAAATCAGATTCTTGAGAAACTGCAGATAGAGAAGCGGGTGGTGGTAAGTGAACTGAGCCAGCTGTATAAGGTTTCTGAAGAGACGATACGCCGTGATCTTGATAAACTGGAAAAAGAGGGACTTGCAATTAAAAGCTATGGCGGTGCTGTGATTAATGAGGATGTGAGTATCGATTTGCCTTTTAATGTCCGCAAGAATCAGAATGTAACAGGAAAGCAGAGAATGGCAGAACTGGCTGCTTCCCTTGTGAAGGACGGTGACCATATTTTTCTTGATGCCAGTACTACTGCAGTGTTTATTGCAAAGGCTTTGAAGGAAAGAGAAAGGCTTACTGTGATTACCAATTCCCTGGAGATATTGTTGGAATTGGCTGATGTATCCGGCTGGAATATTATTTCCACAGGAGGGGTCATGCAGGAAGGGTATCTTGCTTTTCTTGGATCTAAAACAGATGAGTCCATACGCTCTTATTATGTAGACAAAGTCTTTATCTCATGCAAGGCACTGGATCGGGAGTGGGGCATTATGGAATCTCAGGAAGCATTTGGTTCCACAAAGAGAGCAATGCTGAATTCCGGACGAAAAAGAATTCTGGTTATTGACAGTTCTAAATTTGATCAGACAGCATTTTCTGTCTGCGGCAGTGTGAAAGATATAGACGTTGTGGTGACAGATAAGAAACCTGCAGAACGCTGGAGAGCGTACTTCGAAGAAAAAGGAGTAGAGTGCAAGTATCCTGTCTGATACGGAAAAAAGGAGTATTAAATAATGAATACTTTCGAGATGAAAACAGCGATACATTTTGGTGATAATGCGCTGGAAAGATTAAAACAGATCCCGTATAAAAGGGTTCTGATCATTACAGATCCATTTGTTGTACAGAGTGGGATGATTGATTTGATCACTACTCCTTTAAACAGTGCTGGTATTGAGTATGACATTTTCCATGATGTTGTGCCGGATGCCCCTGTAGATAAGATTGCAGTAGGGGTAAAGAAATTTCTTGAGTATCAGCCGGAGGCTGTTGTCGCAGTTGGCGGAGGTTCTGCGATCGATTCCTCCAAAGCAATCAGAGAATTTGCATTAAAGATCAACAATTATGGAAAAGTAGGCCTGATCGCAATCCCGACTACAAGTGGTACAGGATCAGAGGTGACTTCTTTTGCAGTGGTAAATGATACAGCGGCACATGTGAAGTATCCGTTGATTTCAGACAGTCTGACTGCAGATGAAGCAATTCTGGATGCAGAGCTTGTAAAGAGTGTTCCGCCATCTATTACAGCGGATACAGGCATGGATGTATTCACACATGCGCTGGAATCTTATGTAAGTACAGCACATAATGAATTTTCTTCAGCACTTGCAGAGAAGGCGATAGAAATCTGCGGCGTATTTTTGTTGAGAGCATATCTGGACGGCAGTGATATGCATGCTCGTAATAAGATGCATGTAGCTTCCTGTCTGGCTGGGTTATCATTTAACACTGCCGGACTGGGAATCACCCACAGTATGGCACATCAGCTGGGAGCAATGTTCCATATTCCGCATGGAAGAGCAAATGCGATGCTTCTTCCGCATATCGTAGAATTTAATGCTGATATTAATAAACACAGTAAGAGTCAGAAAGAATATCTTCCGGCCGTAAAGAGATATGCAAATATTGCGCATATTCTTGGCCTGAGTAATTACAATAAGGTAATGACAGTGCGTTCCCTGGTGAACTGGATTCAGTTTATGCAGAAAGAAATGAATATTCCTCTGACAATACAGGAACTTGGAACGATTGCACCGGAAGAGTATTTCGCAGCAATTGACAAGATGGCAGAGGCAGCACTTGCAGATGCCTGTACTGTGAACAATCCAAGAGTTCCTACAAAAGAAGATATTGTAAAGATTTATACAAAATTATGGTCATTCTAAGGGAAGTGGGTCTGGCCTGAAATAAACCAGACCTTTTTTCCTGACTACAGGCAGATGCGGACTGCCGCTGATACCAGATACAGGAGTGGAGTGTATATGAGTATTTATACAAAACGGGGAGACAGAGGAATTACAGATATGGCTCATACCAGTAATATTTCCAAGTCCGATGATCGTATCCGGTTGCTGGGTACTATTGATGAGTTGAACAGCCATATTGATCTTGTGAGAAGTATGCTTTCTCAGGCAGAAGTGATCTCATTATTGGAAAATATACAGAATAACCTGAATCTGATCGCAGCGGGAGTCAGCAATCCCTACGACAGGAACAGCAGGATCAGTGAGAAAGAAACAGCATTTCTGGAAACTGAGACAGACAGGATGGAGGCACTTTGTGCACAGCCGGTTCCGGAGAAGCTTACAGGAAAGAATCGCCTGGCAGCGGAGATTGAGATCACCCGTGCTGTTGCCAGAAGAGCAGAGCGTTGTCTGGCGCAGGTCAGTGTAAAATTCGGAGCAGATAATGAGAGTAAAAAATTTCTAAACCGTCTTTCGGACTATCTGTATATTCTTGCCAGATATACAGAGAATGAGTCAGGATCTGTGCATGCAGAACAGACAGGAGACAGAGTTCAGACTTTAAGCGCAGAAAATACAGGAAGTGAAGCTGTATCTACAGCAGAGCAGCCTGATAATACTGCAGATGCTGTGCAAAAAGCAGCAGACATCAATGAGGCAGTTATTCAGGAGGTTCTTAAACGTATGGGAATACAGAGCAGAATTACATTAAATACAGCAAAGAAACTGATAGAGAAGCTGGAGCAGGAGGCACTGCGCAGGGGACAGCATGCAGTGATCGCTGTCTGCAATCCGGAAGGAAATCCGGTAGCAGTCCATGTTATGGATGGGGCTTTTATTGTCAGCTTTGATGTGGCAATGAAGAAAGCATACACTGCTGTTGCTGTTAAGATGTCCACTATGGAACTGTCAAAGCTTGCACAGCCAGGGGAAACTTTTTATGGAGTTGACAAACTGGATGGGGGCAAGATTGTTATTTTCGGTGGAGGTATTCCGCTGAAATCTGGTGACACTATTATTGGCGGTCTGGGGATCAGCGGCGGTACAGGCAAAGAAGATCACAGTCTGGCAGAGTATGGACAGGCTGTTTTGAATGAACTGATGTAAGCGGAGAAATCCAGTTAAAATCGTATCAATAGTAAACAGAATAAAAACAAAAAAGAAATGAAAAAAGATCAGAACAGTTGAGGGAAACACTGCTCTGATCTTTTGTGTTATCTTCGTTTATATTTTCCGGGAGTAATGCCTTTGTATTTTTTGAAAGTACGGATGAAATAGCTGAGATCATTAAAACCATTCCTGTAAGCAATTTCAGTAATTGAATCGTCAGTGGTGGTCAACTGATAGCATGCTTCTTCAATTCTTTGTCTGTTAAGATAATCCATAGGAGTCTGATGGGTCATTTCCGAGAAAAATCTGCAGAAATATTTTGGGGACATGGAGACAGAGGCTGACAGTTCCTGAAGAGTGATAGAATTGGTATAGTTTTTCTCAATAAATTCAAGAACCTGTTTTAACTGCAAAATGCGCTTATAATCCCTGCGTGTTTTCTGGGGATTTTCAATAAAGTAATGATTGCTAAAAATCAAACCAAAAAAGTGGTAAAATTGTCCAAATACAGTCAGCTCATATCCTGGCTTTTTTTCATATACAGCCTGAAATAAGGTGGAAATACAATCAAGGATCTTAGGATGTTCTGCTGTGAAATATGGAAAAAGCATCATTTCCTGGTGAAGGATCTTCTGAATATATTCTCCGCATACAGGATTATTTTTCAGAAATGTATTGATATCAAAAACAATGCACTGATAAACACAATCATGAGGAATTCCGGAATGAAGAATCCCGCTATGTACAAAAATAACATCATTTTCTGATGCAGTAAAACTTTTTTCGTCTAAAGTGACGGTGATAGAGCCTTTCAGAATGCGAATAATTTCATATTCTACGTGCCAGTGGTAGGACATGACATATCTTGGATGTGTGTGGTCAATATGATGAAATTCAAATGGAAACTCATAAGTGCCTCTTGGACGATCTTCGTTATGGTCTAAATCATGCAAAATAAATTGCCTCCTCTTTAAAATTTACAGAAATTTTGAACTTAAAACAGAAAAGGTGAATATTATACTATTTTTTGCTATTATAACACAAGTAATTTCAGGAATGCAATTATATAATAGATATCAGTAACAAAGGTGAGTTATTGGTTACTGTTCACTTGTAATATCCCGCGTAGCGTGTTACTGAGAACGGAGTGAACAGCAACAGTTGTTGAGAACGAAATAACAGTAACTTACTGAGGAACAGCAGAGGTGTAATCTTAGGGGTAATATCAGGAAGGATATTCCTGTGATAAGATTATAACAATTAATTTCAGGAGGTATTTTATTATGGCAAAGAGCAGATTAATCGGCAGCTATCCGGTAATCGGAATCAGACCTACTATCGATGGTCGTAGAGGAGCATTGGATGTTCGTGGATCTCTGGAAGATCAGACAATGAACATGGCAAAATCAGCTGCTAAATTATTCGAAGAGAATTTAAGATATTCCAACGGTGAACCTGTTAAGGTTGTAATCGCTGATACAACAATCGGACGTGTTGGTGAGAGCGCTGCATGTGCAGATAAATTCCGCAGAGAAGGCGTTGATATCACTCTTACAGTTACACCATGCTGGTGCTACGGTGCTGAGACAATGGATATGGATCCACAGACAATCAAAGCTGTATGGGGATTCAATGGAACAGAAAGACCTGGTGCTGTATATCTTGCATCTGTACTTGCAACACATGCACAGAAGGGACTTCCGGCATTCGGTATCTATGGACATGATGTTCAGGAAGCTGATGACACATCTATTCCGGAAGACGTTAAAGAAAAACTGTTAAGATTCGGCCGCGCAGCAGTTGCTGCAGCATCCATGAGAGGAAAATCCTATCTGCAGATCGGTTCTGTAACAATGGGTATCGGCGGATCTATCATTGATTCCGATTTCATCGAATCTTATCTTGGAATGAGAGTTGAGTCTGTTGATGAGGTAGAGATCATCCGTCGTATGACAGAAGGTATCTATGATCACGCAGAATTTGAGAAAGCTCTGAAATGGGCAAAAGAAAACTGCAAGATCGGCTGGGACAAGAACCCTGAAGAACTTCAGTTCTCAGCTGAAAAGAAAGAAGAGCAGTTCGAGTTTGTTGTTAAGATGGCAGTTATCATCAAAGAACTGATGAACGGCTGTGACAACCTTGATCCTGCATTCTCTGAAGAAGCAATCGGACACAATGCTCTGGCAGCTGGTTTCCAGGGACAGAGACAGTGGACAGACTTCTATCCGAACGGTGACTTTGCAGAAGCTATGCTGAATACTTCCTTTGACTGGAACGGAGCACGTGAGCCATACATCCTGGCTACAGAGAACGATGTTCTTAACGGACTTGGAATGATGTTCATGAAACTTCTCACAAACAGAGCACAGATCTTCGCTGATGTTCGTACATACTGGAGCCCGGAGGCTGTTAAGAAAGCTACAGGATATGATCTTGAAGGCGTTGCTAAAGAAAACGGTGGATTCCTGCATCTGATCAACTCTGGTGCTGCATGCCTTGATGCTAATGCACGTGCTAAAGAAGCTGATGGAACACCGGTTATGAAACAGTGGTGGGATATTACAGAAGAAGACCAGAAAGCAATCATGGAAAACACAGAATGGTGTATGGCTGATAACGGATACTTCCGTGGCGGCGGATACTCCAGCCGTTATGAGACAGTTGCTCAGATGCCTGCAACAATGATCCGTCTTAACCTTGTGAAAGGACTTGGACCGGTTCTGCAGATCGCTGAAGGATGGACAGTAGCTCTTCCTGAAGAAGTATCTGATAAACTTTGGAAACGTACAGACTATACATGGCCATGTACATGGTTCGCTCCAAGATGTGATGGCAAAGAAGGACCGTTCAAGACAGCTTATGATGTAATGAACAACTGGGGTGCAAACCACGGTGCAATCTCCTACGGACACATCGGTGCAGACCTTATCACAATGTGCTCTATGCTGAGAATCCCGGTATCCATGCACAATGTTCCTGAGAAAGATATTTATCGTCCGGCAGCATGGAATGCATTCGGAATGGATAAAGAAGGTGCTGACTTCAGAGCCTGCAAGAACTATGGACCTCTTTACAAATAATAGAATAAATTAATAAAATGAAATAATAATAAATCCACTGTTTTATCAGCAAAATGCGATAGACAGTGGATTTATTTTAAAATCTTTTTTGAGTGGTTTTATATATAATAAATGCGGCACCTGCCGAATGACAGATGCCGCATTTATGAATATATATTATGTGTATGTGTGTATAGTATTTGAGGCGTTAATATTTACACTGTAAATATTAACAATTGATTGTCAATTATTATTTATTTGCGAAGAAAAGATGAAGATTAAAATCAGTCGTTGATCACAACGCCTTTCTGAAGCATAATGTTTGCATACAGAGCTTTTTCACCTGTAGAGATAATGCAGTATGCAGTTTTAGCTTCGTCATAGAATGCAAAACGCTCGATATTTCCAACAGCCTTATCGCCACGCTCATCATGTTTTGCTATGATTTCTTTGTAAGTATCCCAGATAGGGGTTTCTACAGTGTCACCAGGCATTACTTCCATAAGATTTACAGGATGTTCTACATATGTATCCAATGGGAAGAGCTTTAAGATTGCATCAAGGATTTCAGGTACGCCATGTCCGTCGCAACGGATTGTGATCGCATTTTTTCCCATAGACTCAACCGGGAAGTTGCCGTCTGCGATAACAAGGCGGTCGCTGTGGCCCATTTCACATAAAACCTTGAGTAATTCCGGTGATAAAATTTCAGGAATTCCTTTTAACATATTTATATTCTCCTTTCAAAAAAGAATTTCCACAGATAAAAATCTATGTAACATCTATAAAATAGTTTAGTAGGACAAATAAGATTAATCAAGGCAATATTTTACAGAAAAAGTGTAAATTTTTATGCTTTTGCCGGATAGGGGGGAGGGTTATTCAGAATGGGGAGAACAGTGTCATTTCAATTATGTAAGGTTCACAAAATCTTATAAATATGGTATTATATTAACATCAGATAGCAGAGGATGTAGCGAGTATCTGAAGGATTATGAGGCATTGAAATGCGGGGCAATGCCAAAGCTAATGGGGGATAAAAATTTAATATGTACAAGATATTATTGGTGGATGATGAAATCCTGGTCAGGGATGCGATCAGGGAGAACATTGACTGGAAAAGTCTGGACTGCGAGCTTGTGGGGGATTGCGAAAATGGCAGACAGGCCGTAGAATTTATTCAGACGCATGAAGTGGATATTGTATTGACAGATATCTGTATGCCATATATGGATGGTATGGAGTTGAGTGAGTTTCTTCATGATAACTATCCGGATATTCTTATTGTGATATTCAGTGGTTTTGGAGAATTTGAATATGCGAAAAAAGCAATACGCTATAATGTAAGCGAATATATGCTTAAACCTGTCACTGCATCTGAACTGACAAAGGTGATACGGAATATGAAAGAGAAACTGGATTCCAGAAAGAAAGAACAAAGGAAAATAGAATCTCTTGCACAAACTTCTCAGGATTATCATAAAAATGCAGACATTATCAGGTCAAAGGCACTGGAAACTCTTGTGAACTGTACAAGAGACGTACAGGTAAGCCTTCAGGAACTGAAGAAGCTGGGAATTTGTTTTGACTGTTCCAGTTACAGAGTGGCTGTTTTTGATATGGATACTTATTCAGAATTATATCAGGTTGATATGAATAAACAACAGGAAAGTGCATTGATGGCATTTGTACTTTTTAATGTAAGCAATGAAATTTTAACAAAAGAGAAGGCTGGTGTTGCATATCAGGAAGGCAGCAATCGTGTCTGTATTATATTTACAGGCAACAAGTCAAGAGAATTTGGTGCAAAAATACATAATATCTGTCAGGAAATTCAACAGAAAGTAAAAGAAGTAATAGGGATCGAGACATCTATAGGGATCGGAAGCTGGGTCAGATCTCCTCAGGATATGATTTATTCCTATAAACTTGCTGAGAAAGCTCTCCGTTATCGATATCTTCTGGGCGGTAGTCTTCTTTTTGATATGGAAGAGAAGAAAACTGACAACAGTATCAATATTGTAAGAGAACTGGAAATTCTGACGGATGAGATGAAGGCAGGAAACAGACAGGAGGTAACAGAAATTCTGGAGGAGATAGAGAATGAGATAAAGGGTGCGCTGGTAGAGAAAAGTTATGCCTGTATTTATCTTCAACAGGTGATTCGTGCCATTGGAAATACCTGTCAGTCTTTGAGTGATGATCCTGAGGAAGTCATTGCTCAGAGAGAGAAACTTCTGAAAGATGTTTCCCAGGCAAAAACTTTTGATAATGCAGCTGCACTTGTAAGGCAATATGCCGGAAATGTATTTGAATCCCTTCAGGATCTTAACAGTTCCAGTGGACAGAGACAGGGAATGCTTGCAATGGATTATATCCAGAATAATTATATGGATACAAACCTCAGCCTGAACAGCATCTGTTCTTATCTTAATATCAGTACCAGTTATTTCAGCACTATTTTTAAGGAGATGACAGGGGAGACATTTATTGAGGCACTTACCAGGACCAGGATGGAGAAAGCTAAGGAGCTGCTGGAAAATACAACAATGAAGAATTATGAGATTGCTGAGAAAGTGGGATTTTCGGATCCCCATTATTTTGGGATCTCCTTTAAAAAGATGACAGGAAAAACGCCTACCGAATATGCAAGGGAGAAACGTCGATGAAGGGGAGTGGAATGACCGGAAGGATTCCTTCAAAATTTAAAAGTATCCAGAGCTCGATCTTCTGTGCAGTTTCAATCTTGGTATTAAGTGCAGTTCTGGTTGTGACACTGGTATCTCTTCGATATACGAATTCCTCAATTTATGAGAATTCTGTTATGTATACACAAACGATCATTAAACAGCTGAATCAGAATATAGATTCATATATCAGTTATATGGATAATATTGCATCTGTGATCGCAGGAAGCGGAGATGCCTATAAATATCTGTACAGAGAGAATGTACATGGTTCCACAGAGGACGAGAATTACAGTGCTTACAGGCAGCGCCTGGTGGAGCAGTTTAAGACCATCCTGAAAGGAAGGGATGATATCAGAAATATCGGAATTGTCCGGGCGGATAAGAACAGTCCGTCTTTATTTGACAATGGAGTATCTGTGAGAAATGCATATTTGGATCTTAATACACAGGCATGGTATGCAGACGCAGTGGGAAAATACGATCAGTATAATCTCACATCTTCTCATGTGCAGAATGTGATAAAGGGTGAAAGACCATGGGTGATCACACTCAGCAGAGGAATCCGCAATTATACAGGAACAACAGCAGATGACGGAGTTGTTTTTCTGGATCTGAACTACAGTGCCATCAGTGAGCTTTGTGCACAGAGCAGTATGGGCGATAAGGGTTATGTTTTTATTCTTGATCAGGATGGAAATATTGTTTATCATCCCAGACAACAGCAGCTTTATAATGAATTGCAGACAGAGAATATTTCTCTTGTTATGAATGCAGAATCAGATATTGTAACTGTGGGAAAGGGAGATGATGAAAAAATTTATGCACTGTCTCATTCTGAAATCACAGGATGGACGATCGTAGGATGTATGAATATGTCTGAACTTCTCAGAAACAGCAGACAGACAAGAAGTATCTATGTACTGGTGGCATTGGGGCTGATCATTGTAGCACTTCTGATCTCAAGTGTGATCGCCCGTAATATTACAATGCCGATCCAGAAGCTTCGTGATTCCATGAAAAGTGTTCAGAAAGGGAATTTTGATATTGAGGATATTGAAGTACTCACAGACAATGAAATAGGAAGTCTTACCCGGTCATTTAATGTGATGACCCACAGGATCCGTGAGCTGATGGAACAGAATATACAGGAGCAGGAACAGAAACGAAAAATAGAATTGAAAGCACTTCAGTCTCAGATTAATCCACATTTTCTGTATAATACACTGGATTCTATTATATGGATGGCTGAGGGAAAGAAGAATGAAGAAGTGGTAGTTATGACAGCTTCTCTTGCAAGACTGCTCAGGCAGAGCATCAGTAATGAGGATGAGCTCGTTACGATCGGGAAGGAAGTTGAATATGTGAGAAGTTATCTTACCATCCAGAAAATGCGTTATAAGGATAAGCTGGAGTTTGAGATAGAGGTGGAACCGTGTATTGCCCATGTTCCGATCATTCGTCTTGTATTGCAGCCGATCGTGGAGAATGCGATCTATCATGGACTGAAGTATAAGGACAGTAAAGGACTTCTTAAAGTTCATGGATATATGAAAGGTGAGAATGTGGTAATTGATATCATAGATGATGGTGTGGGCATGGATGAGGAGACTCTGAAACATATTTATGATAAGCATAAGGTCAATTACCGTTCCAACGGAGTAGGTGTTTACAATGTGCAGCAGCGTCTGGTTTTATATTATGGAAAAGATTACGGTATTATCTATCACAGCGAGAAAGGAAAGGGAACCACAGCTTCTGTTGTAATTCCCGGAATGCAGGAGGGATTCCATGAAAGGTCATAAAAAAGTTTTTATAATGGCTGTTATCCTTATAGTGGCATCAGTGGTGATTTTTATTGGACTTTTGAAACCTGAGGCCACCCAGACTAGAAAATGTTCTCTTATTTATATTCCTAAGATCAGAGATGATACAAATGATTTCTGGACCTCAGTAATATCAGGATGCAGGATGGCAGCAGAGGAATATGAATCAGAACTTGAGATCATGGCGCCTGATAAAGAAGAGAATGTGGAGGAGCAGAACAGGCTTCTGAGAGCAGCAATAGAGAAGAAGCCGGATGCGATTCTTTTTTCCCCGTCCAGTATGAATGCATCTGATGAACTTCTGAAAGAAGCTAAGGATAAGGGGATACGCATTACTTATATTGATTCTTATACAAAAGAAGATCTGCAGGATCTGACTGTTGCCACAGATAATGTGAATGCAGGAAGGATGATGGGAGAATATGCCAGGACATTGCTTGATAAGGACTCAAAGATTGCTATTGTAAGTCATGTAAAGGGTGTTTCTACAGCTGTTGAGAGAGAACAGGGATTTCGGGAAGGTCTTGGTGACTATGCTGAAAATATAGTGGAAACTGTTTACTGTAATTCGCTTTATGAGAAATCCTATGAACTGGCACAGAAACTGATGGAAAAATACCCTGATCTGGAGATGATCGCAGGAATGAACGAATATTCTGCAGTCGGCGTGGGAAGAGCTGTCAGCGACGCAGGAGTGAAGGATAGAATTGATGTAGTCGGTGTGGACTGTTCCCAGGAAGCGATAAATCTTATGGAAATGGGAGTTTATAAGGGAATCATTGTGCAGAAAGCATTTCGAATGGGTTATATAGGAGTGGAAGAAACCATACATATGCTTAATGGGGACGCAGTGGAAAAGAATATTGATTCAGGATGTGAACTGGTCACACCTGAGAATATGTATGACAGTGATATTGAGAGACTGATCTTTCCGTTTGGCTGACTGACGCATTGAGATGGCTGCGTAATATTAAGAATAAAAGAAACAAAAAGGTTAAATATTTCCGGACACAGGACTGGAAATATTTAACCTTTTTTTGGAAGATATTTCATTACAATTATTCGACAGGTAAGGTAAGATATAGAAAGAAAAGAGAAATACAAAGAAACGTAAGGAGGGTGAAAGACTTGGAAAAGTTGAAACAAAATCCAATCGTGAAGAAGCTTGGCCTGAACAGAATCCTGTTAGCATGTATTCTGGTTCTCATGTTCGTAGTCTTCAAAGTAGTTCTGGGAAGTAAGTTCCCTGTAGGTGACAGTATCAAATCTACTTTGAACTATGTATACTTCCTGGGCTTTTTGTCACTTGGAGTAACATTCGTAATTGCCACCGGAGGAATTGATTTCTCCATCGGACCTGTAATGTTCTGCTGTGCCCTGATCTCAGGTTACTGCATGACTTCCTATCATGTACCTTGTGCAGCAGCAATGGTGATCTGTGTACTGATCGGATTTGCATTTGGTATGTTTAATGGTTGGATGGTATCTTACATGTCAGTTCCGCCATTCATCATTTCCATGGCATCTATGAACATTGCAAAAGGTATTGCATCTGTATTCACAAAGACACAGTCCGTCAGCTGGCCACTGGGCAGTGACCCTGTAAACGGATGGTTCAGAAATCTTGTCTCCTATAAGGGATTCCCTGTAGGACTTGTGATTTTCCTGGCAGTAGCAGTGATCTGTGGAATTATTCTTTATAATACAAAACCGGGACGTTATATCCTTTGTCTTGGTTCCAACAGCGAAGCAGTAAGACTTAGCGGTGTTAATACAAAAAAATGGAGAATGCTCGCATATGTGATCTGCGGTATTCTTGTAGGAATCGGAGCAATTTTCTTTGTTGGTGCTTACACAACTGTTCAGCCTGGATACGGCGATCAGTACAACAACGAAGCAATTGCAGGCTGTGTAATGGGTGGTACATCCATGGTTGGTGGACTTGCTTCCATCGGCGGTACAGTAATCGGTGTATTTATCATTTCTCTTCTTCAGCAGGGTATCATGGCATTTGGTCTTGGTAAAGGTCAGCAGATGATCATCACAGGACTTATCGTTATTGTAGCAGTTTATGTCGACGTTTCTGCAAGACGCAGAAAGAACTGATCAGAAGGGAGGATGTAACAATGGGTGAAGTTATTTTAACTATGAAGGACATTGATAAGTCCTTTCCTGGAGTTCATGCTCTGGATCACGTTAATTTCGAAGTGAAACGCGGCGAAGTACATGCTCTTATGGGAGAAAACGGTGCCGGAAAGTCCACATTGATGAAAGTTCTTACCGGTATTTATCAGAAGGATTCAGGATCCATTACTTATAAAGGACAGGAAACTGAATTCCATAATACAAAAGAAGCGCAGGATGCAGGTGTAGTAATCGTACACCAGGAGCTGAACATGGTAGGTGACCTTACCGTTGCGCAGAATATCTTTATCGGACGTGAGCCAAAGAAAGGTTTCACTATCGATGATAAGAAGATGGTCGAAGATTCCAAGAAGCTTTTCAAGGAACTTAACATTGAAATTAATCCAAAAGAAAAGATGAACAACCTTACAGTTGGAAAACAGCAGATGTGTGAGATTGCTAAGGCTATTTCCCACAAAGCAGAGGTTATTATCTTTGATGAGCCGTCAGCAGCGCTGACAGAAAAAGAGATTGCAGACTTATTCGAGATCATCCGTGATCTTCGTAAGAAAGGTCTTGGAATCGTTTATATCTCTCATCGTATGGATGAGATCAAGACGATCACTGACAGAGTAACAGTCATGCGAGATGGTGGTTATGTAGGAACACTGATCACAGCAGACAGTACAAAAGAAGACATCATCAACATGATGGTTGGACGTGTCATTTATGAAGATCCTAAGGAACACAGTATGGTTGCACCGGATGCACCGGTTGTTCTTAAGGTAGAGAACCTGAATGCAGGTAAGATGGTTCAGAATGTAAGCTTTGAACTTCGCAAAGGTGAGATCCTTGGATTCTCAGGACTGATGGGTGCCGGACGTACTGAGACAGCAAGAGCACTCTTTGGTGCAGATCCGAAACAGAGCGGTAAGATCTCCATTATGGGAAAAGATGGAAAGCTTCATGAAGTAACTATCAATACCCCGCAGGATGCTGTTAAATATGGTATCGGTTATCTGTCAGAGGACAGAAGAAGATATGGCTGTGTTGTACAGAAATCTGTAACAGAGAATACTACACTGGCAACCATGGAAGAATTTACCAGTGGTATCTTCATCAATAAGTCAAAAGAAAAAGAAGTTTCAGAAAGATATGTCAAAGAACTGGCAACCAAGACTCCAAACTGTGAGCAGCTGGTAGTCAATCTTTCCGGTGGTAACCAGCAGAAGGTCGTTATCGCAAAATGGCTGACCAGAGACAGTGAGATTCTGATCTTTGATGAGCCGACCAGAGGTATCGACGTTGGTGCCAAGAATGAAATTTACAAGTTAATGAACAGACTGGCAGCAGAAGGCAAATCTATTATCATGATTTCTTCTGAAATGACAGAAGTTCTCCGTATGAGTGACCGTATTATCGTTATGTGCGAAGGTAAGATTACAGGAAATATTGATATTTCCGAAGCTACTCAGGAACACATTATGAACAAGGCAACACGGAATATCGATTAAGGAGGAAAGTCATGACTAAGAAGAAAAAAAGTATTTTAAGTGATCAGAGATTTATTGTATTACTGGTTATTATTGTACTGTTTGCAGTTTTCTCCTTTAAGAGTAGGGAGTTCAGACAGTATACCACAATCCTCAGTATGCTGGATTTCTCATACTATGATCTTCTGATGGCAATCGGTGTTACATTCCCTCTTATTACAGGAGGTGTAGACCTGTCAATCGGAACTGGTATGGTATGTTACGCATTGATCGCAGGATCTCTGGTAAGAAATAATAATCTTCCGGTTGCACTTGCAATGTTACTTTGTATTGTACTTGGAATCATTGTAGGAGCAGCAAATGGTGTGCTGATCGGTATTATGAATCTGCCGCCATTCCTTGCAACACTTTGTACATGTATGATTACCCGAGGTGCAGGATCCTTATGTAGTGCCACACCTTGGCCGGGACTTACACAGGATGGTGGATGGTTCCATTCAATCTTTAAGATTACAGTCGGAACAGGAAGAAGTGCTTCTCGTTATCCTATCGGTTTCTTATGGATGATCATTCTGGTTCTGTTAATGGAATATGTTCTGAATCATACAAAATTCGGTCGTTATACGATCGCGATCGGTTCCAACAAAGAAGCAGCAGCTCTTTCTGGAATCAATGTTAAATTCTATCATGTTATGGTATATGTAGTATGCGGACTTTTCACAGGTCTTGCAGCTATTGCATATGCAGCAGTTACACCAACTGTACAGCCTGGTACCGGTGCCGGCCTTGAAATGGATGCCATCGGTGGTGTATTCGTAGGTGGTGTTGCAGCAACAGGTGGTTATGGATCAGTAATCGGTACATTAGCAGGTATCTTCGTTATCATGCTTCTGAAAACAGGTCTTCCATATGTTGGACTGCAGGCAAACTGGCAGCAGATCATTACAGGTGCGGTTCTTATCATCGCAGTACTGATCGATATCATGAAAGAAAAGAAAGCAGCAGCAAAATAAAAAGTGTCTTAGTTTAATAAGATGCAAAGCAGCAGGGATATGAAACAACAGAGGGCTTCCCGGAAATAGTTCAGCGACAGTATTGTCATATGTGTATTTTGGGGAAGGCGGAACGAGAGGGAAGCTCCTGGAGTATCATCATAAAAACTATATTACAATGTATATTTAAAAGGAGGAATTTTTAAAATGAAAGCAAAAAAAGTGATCGCATTAGTTATGTGTGCAGCAATGGTAGCAGGAATGTCAGCATCAAGCGTTATGGCAGCTGATATGCCAGAACAGTTCAAAGACCTGAAAGCTAACGAAGCTTATGATTTCCCAATGATGGTTAAATCTTTCCAGTCTACATACTGGGATGCAGCTCAGGAAGGTATGAAGAAAGCTGCTGAAGAACTTGGTGTTACATACAAAGCACAGGGACCAAACAGTGAATCTGATATCGCTGACCAGGTTAACATGATCAATACAGCAATCGCTGCAAATCCAGCTGGTTTAGGTCTTGCTGCATGTGATACATCTTCTGTTCTTGATGCACTTCAGGAATGCATTGACAAAGGAATCCCGGTAGTAACATTTGATACAGGTATCGCTGACGCTCCGGAAGGATCTGTAGTATGTGAAGTTTGTACAGACAACGCACAGGCTGGTTCTGTTGCAGCTGAAAATATGTACAATGCGATCAAAGATGTTGTAGCTAACGCAGACGGCCAGGTTATCATCGGTGAAGTTAACCAGGATGCTACAGGTCAGAACATCCAGCAGCGTGGTGGCGGATTCATCGACAAAATGATCGAACTGCTTCAGGCTGACGGAAAAACAGTTGCAGTTAAAGGTAACGAGTTCTATGTAAACGCAGCTAAAGGCGCTGATGCAGAAGAAGCAGACGCAGACGTTGTTATCCAGGTAGCTGTTCCGGCACAGACAACTGTAGAGCTTTGCTCAACAGAGGCTCAGGCAATCCTTTCTCAGGAAAACTGCATCGCTATCTTCGGTTCTAACCAGACAGCAGCAGAAGGTGTTCTTGCAGCTAACGCTAACCTGAACGTTCTTGGTTCTGACGCAGCAGCAGGCGATGTTATCGGTGTTGGTTTCGACGCTGGTTCTATCATTAAAGCAGCTGTACAGGATGGAACATTCCTTGGTGCTGTTACACAGTCTCCTCTGATGATGGGTTACTATGCAATCTACGCTCTGACAGCAGCAGCTAACGGACAGGAACTTGAAGATGTTCCTACAGATGGATACTGGTATGATTCCACAAATATGGACAGCGAAGAGATCGCTCCTAACCTTTATGACTAATCGATAAGTATATATCGAGAGGAAATGAATCCTTAGAATTAAGTAAAAAAAGTTACCGGGAACAATGCGACCGGTAGCGAAATACAGACGCCGCACTGCCGTATGGCAAGTGCGGCGTTGTTGTTCAAAACTCTGATAGCAGAGTGAAATTAATAAAAAACGTAAACACAATAACAGCTCAGACAAGATGATGCAAATAAGGACACTTTTTTTGACAAACAAGGTTCTTACCCTGGAGAACAGGTCAGGGTAAAATAAAGTCATCAGATATGAAGAGCGCAATTCATATATTGAGGAGGATTTAAAATGGCAGCTTATTATTTAGCAGTAGATATCGGAGCATCCAGCGGACGTCATATTCTTGGACATATGGAAAACGGAAAAATGGTTCTGGAAGAAATTTATCGTTTCGAAAATGGAATGGTAAAGAAAGACGGAGAACTCTGCTGGGAATTTGACCGCCTTTTTAAAGAGGTTGTAAATGGTCTGAAGAAATGTAAAGAGATCGGCAAACTTCCTGTAAGCATGGGTGTAGACACCTGGGGTGTGGATTTCGTACTGCTTGACAAAGATGACAAAGTTCTTGGAAATACAGTGGGATATCGTGATCACCGTACAGAGGGAATGGACGAAGAAGTTTATAAGGCTATTTCCCTGAAAGATCTCTATGCAAGAACAGGTATCCAGAAAGCTGATTATAATACAATCTATCAGCTGATGGCAGTGAAAAAGAAACATCCGGAATATCTGGAGCAGGCAGAGACACTTCTTCATGTGCCGGATTACTTCCATTTCCTTCTTACAGGACAGAAAACCTGTGAGTATACAGAAGCTACAACAGGACAGCTTGTAAGCCCGATCACCAAGGACTGGGATTATGAATTGATCGATATGCTCGGTTACCCGAGAAAAATGTTCCAGAAGCTGATCATGCCTGGCACAAGTATCGGACATCTTTCAGATAAGATCAGAGAAGAAGTGGGATTTGATCTGGAAGTAGTTGCACCTGCAACACATGATACAGGATCCGCTGTACTGGCAGTTCCTGCAAATGATGATGACTTTATCTATATCAGTTCCGGAACATGGTCACTGATGGGTATTGAGAGAAAAGAAGCAGACTGCTCTGAGAAGAGCTGTGAGATGAACTTCACAAATGAAGGCGGTTATGCAGGCCGTTTCCGTTATCTGAAGAATATTATGGGACTCTGGATGATCCAGTCTGTGCGCCATGAAGTAAATGATGCATACAGCTTTGCAGAGATCTGTGCAATGGCAGAGGAAGCAAAGGATTTCCCTTCAAGAGTAGAGGCAAATGATGAGTGCTTCCTTTCTCCTGACAATATGACAGAAGAAGTTAAGGATTACTGTCGCAGAACAGGACAGAAGGTTCCGGAAACTCTGGGAGAGATTGCAACAGTTATCTACACAAGTCTTGCAGAATGCTATGCAAAGACAGCAAAAGAGCTGGAAGAGATGACCGGCAGAACATACAGCCGTATCCATATCGTAGGCGGCGGCTCCAACGCAGGATATCTCAATGAGCTGACTGCAAAGGCAACAAAGAAAGAAATCCATGCAGGTCCTGGTGAGGCTACTGCGATTGGAAATATCACCGCGCAGATGCTCAAGGCAGAAGAATTTAAGACAATCGAAGAGGCTCGTACAACCATTCATGAGTCCTTTGGAATAAAAATTTATAAAGAATAAGATAATTGCTGATTCTCTGTCAGGTTATTTCATGCATTGTTATCGCAGAAAACATGTTGTAAAAAAGAATGTAAAGGGTAATAACTATTGAGAAATCAGCAACAAAAATAACTGGGAGGTTTTATACTATGTTAGTTAACACAAAAGCAAGAGTTGGTGTATTTTCCATCGCATTAGGTGCATATCTTCCACAGTTTCCGTCATTAGTACCGGAATTTGAATCACAGTATGCAGCATTTAAGAAAACAATTCCGGACACTGTCGAGATCATTGATGGTGGTATGGTAACAACCAAAGAGCAGGCAATGGAAGCAGGAGACAAGTTCCGTGCAGCAGATGTTGACCTCGTATTTCTTCAGATGCTGACTTATGCAACATCCTACAATATGCTTCCGGCAGTACGTGACCTGGATGTTCCGGTAGTACTGGTAAATGTACAGAAGCTCAAAGCACTGGATTATGACCATACAGATATTGCTTCCTGGCTGGGTGAAGGTTATGCCTGCGGTGCAGTAGGCGAAGCTGTTGCCGATCTGGAGAGAGCCGGAAAGAGACACGCAGTGATTACTGGTGTTGTTGAAGGTGGAGATCCTGGAGTCCAGGCTGAGATTGAAGACTGGTGTAAAGCTGCTCAGGTCAGAAGAAGATTCCGTGATACAAATATCGCACAGATCGGAAGACCATATCCGGGTATGATGGATCTCTATATTGATGAGACAAACCTGTACAACAGAATGTTCCTTTACACAAAACAGTTCGACTGGGAGAAAATGTGGGCAATCGCTGATGATGTTACAGACGAAGATGCGATCCGTGCAAAAGCTCAGGAGATTCTGGATACCTTTGATATTGAAGGTGGCGGAACAATCGAGAAAGTATGGGATATGGCAAAATATGTAGTTGCATTTGAAAAATGGGTAAAAGAAGAGCATCTCGGACTTATTGCTTCTCATTACGATGGTTTTGCACAGGGCAAAGCTGGCGTCCTTGACAGTATGCTGATCCCGGCATTTTCCATGCTGATCAAACAGGGTACAGCCTGCGCGGTAGAAGGCGATATGAAAGTTGCCATGGCAATGAGTATCTTAAAGACAATCTCCGGAACAGGACAGCTTTCAGAGATGTACTCTATTGACTTCAATGATGACATTTGCATTATCGGTCATTCCGGAAGTGGTGATGCTGATATTTCCGATAAGAAACCAACTATGAAGATCGTGAAAGTATTCCATGGCAAGACAGGCGGCGGATATCTGACACAGTTCTATCCATACACAGGACCGGTTACTTATCTGGCTATCACACAGGATGCAGACGGACACTTTAAGTTTGTAGCAGCAGAAGGTGTAAATGAAGAAGGTAAGATTCTTTCCTTTGGTGATACAAACATGAGAACACGTTTCAGCTGCGGCGCAAGAGAGTTTGTAAACCGCTGGAGTGAAGCAGGCCCGACACACCATATGGCAGCTGCTACAGGAAGACATATTGATACAATCCTTAAAGTTGCCAAAATCTTCAACGTGCCGGTAGAAATTGTTACAAGATAAAAATCCAAATCACATATTCAAAATAAAAAGGAATCCTGAGAGAAATTTCAGGATTCCTTTTTTGCGGGGATTCTAATCTGTACTTCAGTTCCCTGACCGGGAGTGCTGGTATAGGTCAGCCCATACTTTTGTCCATATAGAATCTGCAATCTGCGATGAGTATTATAGATAGCAATATTCGTACCGCCAGAACTGCTCTGTCCCGTTCCTGACAAAATCGTAGGCATTTTCTCCGGAGAGATGCCGACACCGTCATCTGAGATCAGGAGTACAACATCTGAATCTTCCAGCCATCCGGTAAGTACGATGGTACCGGATTTTGTTTCTTTTTCCAGAATTCCATGAAGAATCGCGTTTTCGATAACCGGCTGCAAGGTCAGCTTTGGTATCTGGTATTCCAGCAGTTCATCGGGGATATCAGAAATAAAATCAATACTGTCGTGGTACCGCATATTCTGAAGACTGATATAAATGGAAACATGCTCTTCCTCACGTTCGATCGTGGATATGCCTTTCTTGCGGCTGAGTGTCAGTTTATAGAATCTGGATAAATTCTGTACAGCAGTGCTTACTTCACTGGTATGTCCCTGGAGTGCCAGCCAGTTGATCATATCCATGGTATTATAAAGAAAATGAGGATTAATCTGGGCCTGAAGAGAGTTGAATTCTGCGATTCTCAGGTCTTCAGAGGCTTTTGCCTGTTTCTGTATCAGTTCATCCATCTTTCGGGTCATGTAATTGTAGGTGTCAATCAGATCACCAATCTCATCATGTGCCTGAGGGCTTTCCATCGGTACAGGCGGTCCCTGACGGACTTTTTTCATCTGACTGATCACAGAAGAAAGACGGTTAGTAATAGAACGTGCCAGAAAATTGGCAAGTACAATGGCGAAAATCAGGATTGCAAGATAGATGCCCAGAAGCTGCAGGATGATCTGGTTACTTTGGTTGATCAGGGGCTGTGAGGGCAGAATCGTTACCATATACCATTTAGGTTCTGTGATACTGTAAAAACCGGCATAAACCGTTTCTCCCAGAATATTCTGTTCTACAAAGTTATTGGATGACATGAATGCGTCCTGAATACTCTCATAATCAAGCCAGTAGATTCCTGACAGAGAATCATTGGAAGAAGCAACGGTACTGTTTCTGTCATTGATAATATAAGAAACGCTGCCAGACAATGCCAGATTGTCTGAGAGTATTTTCTCAAAGGCTGAACTGGAATAGTAGAGAACAACGTAAGCATCATAGACATTATTATAATAATTGATGGAAATTTTGCGTATGTAAGCCAGATCACCGCAATTCTCCCGCTCCTTTGTGCCAAGATAAAAAGGTGGACAGAACAGTTCTGTCACATGACTCCCCTGAAAAATTCCATACCAGTAAGTTCCTCTTGCCGAAGACATGGGAAGAAAGGTATCCCGGGTATTTTCGCTGACAAACAGACTGTTCTGGGAAGCTGGAGTCTGAAGGTAGATCCGTATGGCGTTGACTGGATCTTTATCAGCAATCTCATTTACCCTTTTTCGGAAATCTTCGGCATCCTGTGTGTGCGTCAGCTCCCCGAGGGGAGTGCTGACCGGATTATGAAAAATGGTCTTAAAAAAAGAAAGAGATGCCAGTTCCTCATAGGTATCCGTTACCTGACTGACGGTCTCTTCAATGAGAGGTGCCGTTTTAGAAGAAATCTCCTGTTCCTTTCGTATCGTGTTGGAAACCACCATATCGTAAAGCTGACTATAAAAGAAAACAGCTACCAGTATGGCAGGAATTACAACAATCAGAGTCAGGGCAAGGGTGAATTTTGACTGAAGCTTCAGGTCGCCATACCATTCCTGAAACCGGTGCTTTTTTTTGTATGTCATAGATAGTCTCTCCTTTATCAGTTCAGTTTTTCTCTGTACTCAGAAGGAGAAAGACCGGTATATTTTTTGAAGCTTTTGCCAAAATAATTGCCGTCACTGTAGCCAACCCTGGAAGAAATATCAGCAATCTTATACCTTGGATCTGCCAGAAGATTTTTTGCTTTTTCTATTCTGTATTCGGTCAGATACTGGTTCAGAGTCTGCCCTGTTTCATTCTTAAAGAACGTGCACACATAAGAGGCAGAAAGGAAAACGTGGGAACTGATATCCTTTACAGAAAGTGTTTCTTTGCTGTAATTTTTACTGATATAATCCTTGATCATAAAAATCGTAGAATTTTCAGGAACAGAAGTTTTCAGATCTTCGAAATAAGTATCTGTCTGTCTGACAAGGGTATGATGAAGTTCCTGAAAGGTAAAGCATTTTTCAAGAAAAGCAACAATGCTGTTTGAAGTATAGGAGAGTGCGGAAAGCTGCTGTTGCTTTCTGGCATTTTCCAGTGCAATAAAAAGTTTATAATAGAGATCCTTTGTCTGATTGGGAAGCACATGAGTATTTTGATCATATTGTTTCTGGAACTTTTCGAGAAGTTCCTGGCATTTTGTCCGGTTCTGCGAAGAGAGCGATTCTGAAAACAGAACATCTGCCGAAGTTGGGGCAGTTTCGTAAGGTGTGGCTGCCAGACTTTCCATTGACTCCGGAGTCAGACAGGAATTTACCGGAAAGAAAAAGCTGCTTTCCAATAGAATTACTGCGGAAGTATACGCCTGATAAGCGCGTGAGAAACAATTGAAACTTTCGCCGATCGCAATAAAATGTTCCCCATATCCCTGAAATTCTCTGACCAGGAAATCTTCTATTGTATGAGAAAGATTTGAAGAAACCTGGCCATCAGTAAATATAAAATAAACCAGATACTGTAGTTTCTTGGCAACAAAGACACAGTCTGCGTGATAATGAGCCAGGAGCTTGTGAAATTGCTGATAAATATTCTCAGGTGATGGTTCGATAAATTCGGGAACTGCGCGAAGATGGATTACTGCACAGGTGACGTGAGTTCCGGGACCGCAGGGAAGAGAAAGTTCAGCAGCTAGCTTTGTAATTTCGGTGGACGCATCTTTGTGCGGCATAGTCAGAAGATGAGCCAGATGAGAAGCCGTCTCCATAGACTGCAAAGCCTCGCCTCTGTGAGAACGGACTTTCTTCAGATAAAGTTCCCTGGCTTCCAGAACGGCATCGCGGATCTCGGATGGATTTAATGGTTTCTCAATATAGCTGACAGCCTTTAGTTTAATTGCTGCTTTTAAATATTCCTTATCTGAGTATCCACTCATGAAAATAGGAATGGAATCAGGAAGGATATTCTCAAGTTTCTCAAGCATTGCGATACCAGTCATCCGTGGCATTCTTACGTCGCAGAGGATAATTTCCGGATGGTACTTCTTAGCCATTTCCAGTCCGTTCATTCCATCATCTGCCTGAAGAACCTCTTCGATTCCCAATGCTTTCCAGTCAATAGAGGAGATCACACCGGTACGTGTAAGCGCCTCGTCATCTACGATAAGTAATTTCATTTTCATTCTCCATTGTAATTGTTTGTGTTCCCATAGCTAATGTACCAATAAGTTGAATTCCCGAATAATCGTACGTCTGAATTTCTCATTTCAGGAATCAACCTGTAGATACATAGTAAGAAAAAAACTACGACATATTAGATAATAAGTTATTTGACTGAAATCTATTTTAGCATAAAAATGCATAAAATACGAGAAAAGAAAAAATATTCTTTGTGCATAGTGAATGAGTACAACAGGAAAATATTTTACCCTGATTCTAAATATTTTCCCATTACCAAATAAAATCACCAATGGTATGATAAAGCTACATTAGGAAAGGGAGGAATCAAAACCGTGTCTGAATATGTTCTTGAGTTAAAAGGCATCACTAAGATTTTCCCGGGCGTGAAGGCATTAAACAATGTTCAGTTTCAGTTAAAACCCGGTGAAGTTCATGCACTGATGGGCGAAAACGGTGCAGGTAAATCTACTTTTATCAAGGTTATCACCGGTGTACATAAAGCTGAGGAAGGTGAGATGTATCTTTTTGGTGAGAAAGTAGACTTCAAGGGACCGAAAGATGCACAGGCAGCAGGAATCGCTGCTGTTTATCAGCATCCGACATCTTATCCTCATCTGTCAGTAGCAGAGAATATTTTTATGGGTCATGAGATCATCAAACATAAGATGATTCAGTGGAAGACCATGAATGAAGAGGCAAACAAGCTCCTGAAGCAGCTGAATGCAGATTTCGATGCGACAGCAGAGATGGGAACTTTGAGTGTGGCACAGCAGCAGATGGTAGAAATTGCAAAAGCACTTTCCACACATGCAAAGATTGTTATCCTTGACGAGCCGACCGCTTCACTTACAAGAAGAGAATCCGAGGAGCTTTACAGAATAGTAGATAAATTAAAAGAAGAGGGAGTTTCCATTATTTTTATCTCTCATCGTTTCGAAGATATGTACCGTCTGGCTTCCAGAGTTACCGTGTTTCGTGATTCCCAGTACATCGGAACTTACGATGTAGACGGCATCACAAATGCAGACCTGATCAAAGCCATGGTAGGACGTGAGATCAAAGACCTCTTCCCGAAACCGGAAGTAAAGCTTGGTGAGGAAATGCTTCGTATCGAAGGTCTTTCCCGTACCGGTTATTATAAGAATGTTTCCTTTAATGTACATGCAGGCGAGATCGTAGGTCTTACTGGTCTGGTCGGTGCAGGACGTACAGAGGTTGTAGAGAGCGTCTGCGGAATCACAAGAGCTGATGAAGGTAAGGTTTATCTGGAAGGTCAGGAAATCCACATCAAACAGCCATCAGACGCAATGGAGAAAGGAATAATCCTTCTTCCTGAAGACCGTCAGAAAGAAGGTCTGATTATGAGCTGGGGACTTGGAAGAAATGTTACACTTCCAACCATCAGTAAATATGCAAAGAGTGGCCTGGCAAATGAAAAAGAAGAGAGAGATTTGGCAAAGAGACTTCTCGAAGAAGTAGATACAAAGGCGGTAGATATTTTCCAGCCTGCAAGTTCTCTTTCCGGTGGTAATCAGCAGAAAGTTGTAGTTGCCAAGGCATTAAGCCAGGAAATGAAAGTTGTTATCATGGATGAGCCGACCAAAGGTGTAGACGTTGGTGCAAAAGCTGAAATCTATGCAATCATGGGTGAACTTGCCCAGAAGGGTTATGCAATCATTCTTATTTCCTCTGAAATGCCTGAAATCCTGGGTATGTCTGACAGAATCATTGTAATGTGCAACGGACGCAAGACCGGTGAGCTTACAAAAGAAGAGGCAACACAGGAGAGAATCCTTGAACTGGCAATGGAGAAAAGCCACAATTCAGGAGAGGGGGCAGCGAAATAATGGAAAAGAAATCCGTTTTAAAGAAAATCACAGGCTCTCGTGAGGTGTTGCTGGCAGTCATTCTGATTCTGCTGTGTGCAGTGGTAACAGTAATCAGTCCATCATTCCTGACTTGGAAATCTCTGACAGAGCTTTTGAAAAATAATGCAGTAACACTGGTTATGTCACTTGGTATGTTATGTGTTATGCTGGTTGGCGGTATTGATATTTCTATCATGTCAACGCTTGCATTGTCCGGTATGGCAATCGGTATGCTTCTGAAATATGAGCATATCTCAAATACATTTGTAGCATTTGTCATCGCGATTGCAATCGGTGCAGCCTGCGGGGCAGTCGTAGGTCTGGTAATCTCCAGAGCAGATGTGCCTCCGATCATTGCAACCATGGGCTTCATGTATGTATTCCGTGCAATGGGATATCTGATTTCCAACGGTGGTGAATGGGCAAGTGCAGCAGCACTTGGAAACTTTAAGAACTTTGCAACAACAAAGTTTCTGGGACTGAACAAAGTTCTCTGGATTATCATTGTGTGCTATGTATTCTTCTTCTGGTTTATGAAATGGACCAGAACAGGACGTAAGATTTACGCAGTAGGAAGTAATGCAAGTGCAGCAGAAGTTTCCGGTATCAATGTAAAAAATATCAAATTACTGGTATATGTGATCATGGGTATTCTTGCAGGTCTTGGCGGTGCACTTCAGGTATCTGTATATGCTTCCGCAATGCCTGATATGCAGTACGGCGGTGAAATGGATGTTATCGCAGCCTGCGTTATCGGTGGCGTAAGCATGAGCGGTGGACGCGGTACTGTAATCGGTGCTCTGTTAGGTTCTTTGATTCTTGCAACAATCGCCAAAGCACTTCCGTTAGTTGGAATCGGTGCTCTGTGGCAGAACACAATCAAAGGCGTCCTGATCCTGGTTGTAGTTGTGGTGAACGTAGTATTACAGCGTATTGCTGACAGAAATGCATTAAAAGGAAGGGAGATGTAATTCATGGCTGGAAAATCTGGAAGAAGTATTAACAACGTGCCGGAAAGTTCGATCAAACATATGATATTCAGCTGGGAAGGCATCCTGGTTATCCTGTTTATCCTGATTAACATTTTCTGTGCAAACTTTTCGGAGTTTTATAACGTAAAGAATCTGCTCCGTCAGATGCCGGTATATCTTGCCGAGGTATTCCTTATGATTCCGATGGCATATATCCTGGTACTTGGAGAAATCGATATTTCTGTAGGTGCGATTGTTTGTCTGTCTGCAACCTTAAGCTGTATGGTATGTAACACAGGTGCACCATTTATCGTAGTAGTTATTACTTCACTGATCGTAGGAACTGCATGTGGTGCAGTAAACGGCTTCATCCTTACAAGATTTGATGAGCTGCCTCCAATGATCGTGACACTGGCAACACAGATTATTTTCCGTGGAATCGCTGAAATCGTTCTGGGAAGCGGTGGAAGTATTTCCGCAACAAATACAGATGGTTTCCGTGCAATTGGCGGTAAAATCGGACAGGTTCCGTACATTCTGTTCCTGGTTCTGATCCTGGCTGTGATCTTTGCCATCATTCTTGGTAAATCTACGTTTGGACGTCGTGTGTATGCAATCGGTACCAACCGTACCACAGCATATTATTCAGGTATTCATGTACAGAAGATTCGTTTCCTGATCTATACGATCATGGGTACATTCTGTGGACTTTGTGCACTGTTTCTGGTATCCTCTTCTTATGGAGCAAATACCACAACAGGTAACGGATTTGAAATGGATGCTATCGCAATGGCAGTATTCGGAGGTATCTCCTCCACAGGTGGTAAAGGTAACCTGGCAGGCGGCGTGATCTCAGCATTCATCATCGTATGCTTGCGAGTTGGTCTTGGACAGAGAAATGTACACGCACAGGTAATCCTGCTGATCGTCGGAGTTCTTCTGATCTGTGCAGTTGCTCTTCCAAATATCGTTGAGCAGGTTAAGAAAGTTGTAAAGAAATGATAAGGATGTCAGGGTCAAAAAGCCTTTTGGCCCTGATATCAGAATAATGAGAAAGTAGCTGCCCTTCGGGGTTATAATAAGGGCAGTTGCATATAAAAAACTATATAATAATCTATCATCCAAGGGAGGAAAAAACATGAACAAAAAATTAGTAAGCGCACTTCTTTGTGGAGCAATGGTACTCGCAGCAACAACACCTGTAATGGCAGACGGCGGAGCAGCAGACGGACAGAAAATCGCATTGGTTGGTAAATCAGCAGGTAACGCATTCTTCGAAATCGCAGCAGCATCTTTCAAAGATACTGTAGAAGCTGAAGGCGGAGAAGTAGAAGTTGTTTATCCGGAAGCAGCAACAGCTGACGCTCAGATCAAAGTTCTTGATAACCTGATTTCTCAGGATTTCGATGCTATCTGCATCGCAGCAAATGATGTTAACGCTCTTCAGGCAAAACTGGAAGAAGCTATGGACGCTGGAATCAAAGTATCCTCTTTCGACTCCGCACCAAATAAAGACAGCCGTCAGGTATTTGTAAACCAGGCTGGTACACAGCAGGTTGGACAGGCTCTTATGGACGCTGTTTATGATATCTCCGGTGGAGAAGGACAGTGGGCAATCCTTTCTGCAACATCTCAGGCAGCTAACCAGAATGCATGGATCGATGTTATGAAGAGCGTTATGGAAGATGAAAAATACAGCAAACTTGAATTAGTAGAAGTTGCATACGGCGATGATGAGCCACAGAAATCTACAGACCAGACAGCAGCTCTTCTTGAGAAATATCCGGATCTGAAAGTTATCTGCGCACCTACAACAGTTGGTATCGCATCTGCAGCTAAATATCTTCAGGACAATGGATCTTCCTGCAAACTTACAGGACTTGGACTTCCATCTGAAATGTTAGAGTACACAGGCGATGATGATGAACATTCCTGCCCATACTTCTATCTGTGGGATATGCAGGGCCTTGGAACACTCAGCGCATATACAACAGCAGCTCTTGTAAAAGGTGACATCACAGGTGCCCTTGATGAAACATTCACAGCTGGCGACCTTGGTGAGTACACAATCACAGAAGCTGATGACGGCGGCACAGAAGTAGTTCTTGGAGAGCCATTACAGTTCAACTCCGAAAACATCGAAGAAATGGCTAAACTGTACTAATCAGAAATCATTATGATAAATTCCTTATAAGTAAGAAACGGGGCGGAAAGCGTAAGCTTTCCGTCTTGTTTTGGCTTATATGGAATTTGTTTCGTAATACTCCTGTGATATAAAAAGTCTCCGGGCAGGATCAAGGTTGTCAGGAAGTCAGTTTTTCGATATAATCAAGCAATAGAGAAATCGTTGCTGTTTATTGTACCTTAAATGGAACAGCTATGTGTAAGCAGCAATCTGGAATTGAATTACAAATGGACAGAAATTTTAACATTATAGGATAGTTCATTTTAGTGCGTAAAAGGAGCGGGCAAAAATGCAGCAGACATTACTGGATCAGTTGAGAAAAATAACAGAAGAAGAGCAGAAGATTTTGGACGGGGAAGCAGAGGTTGATAAAGAACTCTATACTTCCGGAAAAGATTTTATCGTAGACAGCAAGAAAATGCTCAGCGAAGGAAAACTGATCACTGTCCGCACGCACACAAGATTTGTTCACTTTCCTTTACATAGACATAATTTCATAGAGGTACTTTATGTGTGTGAAGGTTCCGTTACAAATATCATAGACGGCAAAAAAGTAGTAGTAGGAAAAGGGGAATTATTGTTTCTGAATCAGTTTACCAGGCACGAAATCCTTCCGGCAGGCGAGAATGATATCGCAATTAATTTTATGGTACTCCCTGAATTTTTTGACGTAGCCTATTCGATGGCGGGAAATAACAATGTGCTGGCAGATTTCCTCGTAAACATGTTAAGGCAGGATGAAGAGAGAGGCCAGTATCTGTATTTCAGGGTTTCAGAGGTTCTGCAGATTCAGAATCTTCTCGAAAACATGATCTATTCTCTGGTAACGGGAAAGGGAGAGAATAACAGAATCAACCAGACAACAATGGGCCTGATCTTTTTATACCTGATCGATTCTGTACAGTACGTGCAGATGCGCGTTCCGAATCAGTATGAAAATATGATTTCCATGACTACACTGGATTATATCGAGCAGAAATATAGAACGGCAACCCTTACGGAACTGTGTGAAATCCTCCATCTGCCTATGCACGTGTTAAGCAAGATGATCAAGAAGAGTACAGGATTTAATTTCAAAGAACTGCTTCAGAGAAAACGTCTGAATAAGTCAGTGGAATTGATGTGCGATACAGATCTTCCAATCAGTGATATCATCGCAGCTGTGGGATATGAAAATAACAGCTATTTTCACAGGGTATTCAAAGAACGATATCATATGACGCCGCGTGTGTTCAGGGAGAAAAACAGGCAGCAGGAGCTGGTACGTCTGTAGTTGCAGTTATTTGGTTATGAGCAAGTAGCGAAAGCGGATTGCGAATATCCGATTGATAATATAATAGGATACCTGTTTGTTAAATAAATCTGTATACAGATAAAAATGTATCATATGTTTATGAGCAAATGAAGACATATAAAAATCTCAGGATATTTATTAAATTCAGGGGTCATCCCTGATAAAAAATAAAAGTCCTGAGATTTTTTTATAGAAAATATAAATTTGTTGTTTTTACAACATACTTAATTGGCGATATCAGATATACTCTGACCTGTAATCAAGAAAAAACAAACATTCACATATAACTTTTAAAGAATTTTCAGGAGGGAAATATGATTCGAAAAATCATACACATTGATGAAGAACTCTGTAACGGATGCGGATTGTGTGCCAATGCCTGTCAGGAAGGGGCAATCGGTATTGTAGATGGCAAAGCAAAATTGTTAAGAGACGACTACTGCGACGGGCTGGGGAACTGCCTGCCGGTATGTCCGACAAATGCAATTTCTTTTATCGAAAGAGAAGCAGCCGCGTTTGATGAGGCGGCGGTGGAAGCAAATATGAAGGCGAATTCAGAAAAAACTAATGTAACTGCAAATACTAATATAAACACAAATAGCATAGAAGGAACTCAGGGAGTGAAAAAAGTTTTCACAGGATGTCCGGGAAGTATGGCGAGAAAAATTCTCAGAACTTCACAGAATCCAAAAGAAGATAGAAATCATGTGCAGGTAAATATATCATCAGAATCTGAATTAAGACAATGGCCTGTGCAGATCAAACTGGTGCCTGTAAATGCGCCATACTTTGACGGAGCGCATCTTCTGATTGCGGCAGACTGTACCGCATATGCTTATGCAAACTTCCATCAGGAATTTATCAGAGGAAAAATTACGCTGATTGGATGTCCGAAACTTGATGAAGGCGATTACAGCGAGAAACTGACAGAGATTATCCGCCAGAATAACATTAAAAGCGTAACTATTGTCAGAATGGAAGTCCCATGCTGCGGCGGACTCGCCAGAGCAGCGGAGACGGCTTTGAGAAATAGTGGAAAGTTCATTCCATGGCAGGTGAAAATCATCTCAACAGATGGACAGATTGTGGATAATATGTAAGAAACTGCAGAGAATAGTAACGTAATATCTGTTATAAAAAGTGTCATATTTTGAGTAAATCAGAATTCATACATTGTTTTCAAAGTAACGGTATGTAAATATAAGTGTATAGATAAAAAGCTTTAGCATATTGGACTTTTTTCGGAAAGCATTTAATAAGTGTAGCAAGAATTATATAATATAGAGGAGATAAAAAAATGGATAGACAGATGTTTTGTTTTCAGTGTGAACAGACTGCAGGATGCAGCGGCTGTACAGGAAAAGCAGGAGTATGCGGAAAAACCGCAGATACAGCAGGACTTCAGGATGAACTGACAGGGGCATTAATCGGACTTGCCCGCGCCTGTGCAAATAATGAAAGAAAAGAAACAACAGACAGAATCATCATAGAAGGACTCTTCACTACAGTGACCAACGTAGCATTTGATGATGATTCCATCAAAGAAATGATAGACAAAGTAAATACAGAAAAGAGCAAAATCGTACCAGGCTGTGCAGCGTGTGCATCCAGATGTGGAAATACCGATAACTATGATATGAAACGTATGTGGGAAGCTGACGAAGACATCCGCTCACTGAAATCCCTGATTCTTTTCGGTATCAGAGGAATGGCCGCTTATGCATATCATGCAATGGTTCTTGGCTATAAAGATCAGGAAGTCAATAACTTCTTCTATAAAGCATTATTCACACTGGCAGAAGACTGGGGAATGGAAGAACTTCTCCCGGTAGTGATGGAAGTAGGAAAAGTAAATTTAAGCTGCATGGCGCTCCTTGATAAAGCAAACACTGAAACCTTTGGTACACCGACACCGGTAACCGTACCTCTGAAAGTAGAAAAAGGCCCGTTCATCGTAGTGACAGGACACGATCTCTACGACCTCAAACTTCTCCTTCAGCAGACAGAAGGAAAAGGAATCAACATTTACACACATGGAGAAATGCTTCCGGCACACGCTTATCCGGAATTGAAAAAATTCTCTCACCTGAAAGGAAACTTCGGAACCGCATGGCAGAACCAGCAAAAAGAATTTGACCACATTCCTGCACCGATTCTATATACGACCAACTGCCTCATGCCGCCAAAAGCCAGTTATAAAGACAGAGTATTTACCACAGAAATGGTATCCTTCCCAGATGTAACCCATATTGACGACGAAAAAGACTTTACACCGGTAATCGAGAAAGCTCTGGAACTGGGCGGCTATGCAGAAGATACCCAGTTCACAGGAATCAACGGAGGAACAGAGGTTACGACAGGATTTGCCCATGGAACAGTACTGGGAGTAGCCGATAAAGTAATCGAAGCAGTCAAATCAGGAGCCATCAGACACTTTTTCCTGGTAGGTGGATGTGATGGCGTACGTAAAGGTAGAAACTACTACACTGATTTCGTAAAGCAGACCCCGGATGACACCATTATCTTAACCCTCGCCTGCGGAAAATACCGCTTCAACGACCTTGACCTCGGAACCATCGGCGGACTCCCGAGAATCATGGACATGGGACAGTGTAACGACGCCTACAGTGCAATCAAAGTAGCCGTAGCATTTGCAGAAGCATTTAACTGCAGTGTAAATGAACTGCCACTGAGCATGATCCTCTCCTGGTATGAGCAGAAAGCAGTCTGCATCCTTCTCACACTGTTACATTTAGGAATCAAAGACATCCGCTTAGGTCCGACCCTGCCGGCATTCATTTCACCAAATGTCTTAAACTATCTGGCAGAAAACTACAACATCGCTCCGGTAACAACTCCGGAAGAAGACCTGAAAACAATTCTTGGATAAACAATTTTAAAAGAAGATATACTTCTATTACTACAAAATTGAATATTGAGTGCGAGATCGCACATTGTGAGCTGTCTTTCCTTTGGAAGGGCAGCTTTTCGATTATCTATCAAAGATTTTGCAGAAAAAAGTAAGGAGGAAAGTGTAATTAAAGGGGATATATGTTATTATGTGAGTGACAAATCGGGAGTTGTGGAGGTAATTATCAATGAGAAATATTTACGATAATAGTGAATTTTTTGCCGCATATGCGGAAATGGGAAGAAGCAAAGATGGTCTGAAAGCTGCTGGAGAGTGGCATCAGTTGCAACCGTTATTCCCTAAATTACAGGGAAAAAAAGTTTTGGATTTAGGATGTGGTTACGGTTGGCATTGCAAATATGCCGCACAAATGGGAGCTACTGAAATTCTTGGTATTGATAGTAGTCAAAAAATGATTGCAAAAGCAGTAGCTGATAACTCTGATGACAAAATCAAGTATAAAGTTTGCGGTGTTGAAGAATACATTTATCCTGAAAATACTTATGACCTAGTTGTTTCTAACCTGGTACTGCACTATATCGAAAATTTAGCTAATGTTTATCAAAAGGTGTATTGCACATTAAAAGTAGGTGGGTATTTCCTATTCAATATTGAACATCCGACTTTCACCGCAGGTGTTAATGAAGATTGGATTTATGATGAAAATGGGAAACCTAAATATTGGCCAATCGACAATTACTATTACACAGGCGAAAGAGAAACCAATTTTCTTGGTCAACGAGTAATTAAACAGCACCACACATTAACGCAGATATTGAATCCACTTATAAAATGTGGTTTTCAAATTGAGGCTATTGAGGAAGCAATGCCTCCGGCAGATATGATGGGTATGCCGGGAATGTGTAATGAAATGCGTAGACCTATGATGTTGTTGGTTAAGGTTAAAAAGGTTTAATAAACAACTTCAAGTTTTATTGATTAGGAAATTGAGGAGTTATGCATTTTGTAAAGGGGGATCTATAAATGAAAACGTGTTGTTTAGTATGGGAAATTCCTGTAATAGAGGGAGAACATTATAATCCAATTATGAATGTCATTTATATGCAAAAAGCAAAGAAATTTTTGAATCAACTAAATCGATATTTTCAGGATGAGAATATGGATTGGAAGTGTGTTTTAGACCATTCAGCATGTACTTATAATGAGATTTTTTCCAGTGAACATCAAGCAGTTATTTTTGCTCCGGAAGCCAAAACAAGACAATGGTTATATAAAAAAGAAATTCAGGCTGTAAGTATTCCAAAATATTATTTGGATTTTGCAGAATATAATGAAGCAAAGTTGGATAAAATAGCAATTTTTTTTATGAACTTAAAAAATAATGTACAATAGATTTCCTTGTTATGGGGCAATGATATGTGGTGTTGGAGGATAAGCTTATGAAAAGCAAAAGGACAGTTATAGGTATCATCATTGGAATCATAGCAGCGATGCTCTGGAGTGTTGTTTTTATAAACTCATTAAACAGCATGGCGGGAATTGGAATCGGAATATGCTTGGGTATATCTTTTGGTATATCTGGCAGTCTTATTTTTTCAAAAAAAGATAAAGATAAGTGATAATACAACTCGGGATTTGACAAAGGGATGTGATTGTATGAAGAAGAAAAGCATAAGTGTGATATGTGCTGTATTAGTAATTTCAGGTGTGGCAACAGTCCTTGTATTAACTGGAAATAGAGGAAATGTATCAAATGTTAATCGTGTTGTTGGTTACTCTGCACTCTATGGTGAAAATTCAATCAATGAAGCGTTTGATGTCATAGAGAAAAAATTTGCAAAAGATTTTAAAGGTTGCACACTTGCTGAACTTCGCTATGACGAGGATGTTGAAAACAGATTTGCAGAAGAAATTGAGAAGTATCACAAAGAGAATAACCAAGAACTTATTGTGGTATTATCAAGCTTTGATACAGACGAAAAAGGTGGAGATGGTGGGTTCAATCCTAATGATACATACGCCAACTGGCAATGGTATTTAGTGAAAACGGCAGATAAAAAGAGTTGGGAAATAATCAATTGGGGTTATTAATCAACTTCCGGATTTCAATGCTTTGCAAATAGCATGATATGATACCTCTAAAGCAGACAGATTAAATATAAAAATCTGTTACTTTGGAGGTATTTTTAGGATAATAAGCGTGAATCCTCGGCAATTCAATTACCGAGATGAAAGCACAAACTGTGCATATCTGCACTCATAATAAATAAAAATAACCCATTTAACCTACATTTAACCACATTTAACCGACGCGCAATTTTTTTGTTAAAAAAAGAACGTATGTTTACAGAATAAGATATCTATGGTACAATT